>Ga0114939_10000658_pt1 | contig 28715 bp, 28 predicted proteins | sample AshMeaCrysSpring_FD_87196 | JGI IMG/M metagenome (GOLD analysis project Ga0114939, IMG submission 87196) | Groundwater microbial communities from Big Spring, Nevada to study Microbial Dark Matter (Phase II) - Ash Meadows Crystal Spring | ecosystem: Environmental > Aquatic > Deep subsurface >...
GCCCCGCTCTCCAAAACCGAGCGCAGCATCGGCGCCGGGGTCACGATCACCGCGAGGTCGACGTTCCTGCCGATCGCCGCGAGGCTCTCGTAGGACTTGCGCCCCAGCACCTTGCGGTGGTTGGGATTGACCGGGAAGAACTCGCCGCGAAAGGCGCTCCCGAGGATGTTCTCGAGCACGATGCGCCCGACCGAGCCGGGCCGCTCCGACGCGCCGACGAGCGCCACGGTGGCCGGCATCACCAGCGGCCGGAGGTAGTGATGCAGCGTGAGCGAGGGCATGGGCCTGCGCGGGTCCGCCCCGCGGAAAACGTACAATTCTACCGTGTCGATGCGACGTTCCGGCGGCCCTGCGCGCCGGGGCGACGCGCGCGGGCCCGTAGCTCAGCGGTTAGAGCAGGGGACTCATAATCCCTTGGTCGCTGGTTCGAATCCAGCCGGGCCCACCCTGCGCAGCGCGTCGTGCTAATCGCGGCGTCGGACTACGCGACGGTGACGTCCTTCGAGAGGTACACGTCCTGGATCGCATTGAGCAGCGCGACGCCGTCGGCCATCGGCTTCTGGAACGCCTTGCGGCCGGAAATCAGCCCCATGCCGCCCGCGCGCTTGTTGATCACCGCGGTGCGCACCGCCTCGTGCAGGTCGTTCTCGCCCGACGCGCCGCCCGAGTTGATGAGCCCGGCGCGGCCCATGTAACAGTTGGCGACCTGGTAGCGCGTGAGGTCGATCGGGTGGTCGGACGCGAGGCTCGAGTACATGAGCTTGTCGGTCTTGCCGTACGGGTTTTCCTTCGTGTTGAGCGCGAGGTAGCCGCCGTTGTTCTCGGGCAGCTTCTGCTTGATGATGTCCGCCTCGATCGTCACGCCGAGGTGGTTCGCCTGGCCCGTCAGGTCGGCGGAGACGTGGTAGTCCTTGTCCTTCTTGAACGCGGGATTGCGCAGGTAGCACCACAGCACCGTCGCCATTCCGAGCTCGTGCGCCGCCTCGAAGGCCCGGCTCACGTCGACGATCTGGCGGCTCGACTCGGGCGAGCCGAAGTAGACCGTCGCGCCCACCGCGACCGCACCCATGTCCTTCGCCTGCCGGATGCTCGCGAAGAAGATCTGGTCGAACTTGTTCGGGTAGGTGAGGAACTCGTTGTGGTTGAACTTGAGCAGGAAGGGGATCCTGTGCGCGTACTTCCGCGAGCACGCGCCGAGCACGCCGAGCGTCGAGGCCACCGCGTTGCAGCCGCCTTCGATCGCGAGCTTCACGATGTTCTCGGGATCGAAGTACGCCGGGTTCTTCGCGAACGACGCGCCCGCGCTGTGCTCGATGCCCTGGTCGACCGGCAGGATCGACACGTAGCCGGTGCCGGCCAGCCGGCCGTGGTCGAAGATCTGCTGCAGGCTGCGCATCACCGCGGGCGAGCGGTCGCTCGGCGCGACGACGCGGTCGACGAAGTCCGGGCCGGGCAGGTTGAGCGCGGACTTCGGGATGCCCTTGCAGACGTGGCCAAAGAGGTCGTCGGCGTCGCTGCCTAGGATCTTCAGGATATCGGTCATGGTGGAGCTCCTGCCCCGTCGAGGGCGTTGGACGAAGCTTCGATTATCCCGCGCGATCGCCCGGACGGCCACGTGCGCGCGGCCGGCGCGCCGCAAGGCGTCGGTACGCGCCCCCGCTCGACCCGGTTCCGGTCGTGGGCCGCGCGCTCAGCGGCGAGGATCGAGGCGCGCGAAAGCCCGCTCGGCGAGGCCCATGCCCCACGCCGCGGCAGCGAGCGCGACGACGAACAGCGCCACCCACCACCCGGCCGCGATGCCGGTGAGCGAGACCAGCGTGACGTCGTCGATCGCGTTGGCGCGAATCCACGTCTCGGCGTCGCCCAGGTACCGGGCGTAGAGCGCGATGCCGGCGAGGAGGCCGGCGACGAAGGCGAAGGCGTCGAGGCGACCCGACGCGCACGCGACCACCGACGTGCCCGGGCAGTAGCCGCCCAGCACGAACCCGACGCCGAAGACCAGCCCGCCGACGAGCTGCGCGAGGTAGTTGGTCGGTACGATGTAGATCTCGGCCATGTCGATCGCGCCGGCCGCGGCGAGCCCCCAAAGCCCCACCATCGCCGTGACGATCGCCGTGAACATCACCTTCACGACCGACATGTCGTAGCCGTAGAAGACTGCGGTCAGCTTGCAGCCGCTGCCGAACCCGGCGCGCTCGAGGACGACGCCGAAGGCGATGCCGCCCACCAGCGTGAGCAGCAGGAACGTGGCGGTCGACAGCTCGACCGAAGCGACGAGCGGGAGCATCAGAGCCACTCCTTGCGGAACAGGAACGCGACCAGGTAGCCGGAGGTGAACACCGCCACCATGAATACGAGGCTGCCCACGTTGAGCACGGCCGCACCGGACAGCGCCTGGCCGCTGGTGCAGCCCAGCGCGATCTTGGCGCCGATCGCGGCTAGCGCGCCGCCAGCGAAGGCGAGCGCGAGCCGCGCTCCCCGTCCGATCCCGGGACCACTGTCGATGCCGAAACGGATGCGGCCGGCGAGCCACGCGGACACCGCGCCCCCGATAAGCGTTCCGAGCACGAGGATCGGCACGTATTCGAGGAGCGGCGGCCCGTTCTCGAGGTACCGGGCGTGCACCGGGTTCGCGGCGGCGCCCTCCGGGCTCACCAGGCTCGCGAACCAGGCGGCGAGCGCCGAGAATGCACCCGTCGCGCCCAACCCCCGGCCGAGCAGCAGGTAGCCGCCGAGGAGCACGAGCCCCAGCGCGAAGCCGGCGACGTACGGATTCCAGTACGGCCGGGCCTTGCGTTCGGCCGGTTGCCCGGGCCGCCGCCCGGCGATGGTTGTGGCCATGTTCGACTTCCCCCGTCTGCACGCCCCGCCGACCCATTTGGGTCGGCGCGCTGACGCGTCGCGTCACTGTTCGCCCGACCGGTCCCGCCCCCGCCGGTAGCGCCGGCACCCGTTGTCGTCGGCGGGCGGGGCGAAACCGACGTCCCTGCCGGATGGGACCGGGCTGGCACAAGCTTCGCCTAAGTCCTTCGGGTACGGGCTGATGGACGTCAAAGTACGATTATGTGCGCATACGCTCATATACCACCGCCCACCCCGCCCGGCCGCCGCCGCTGACGCCACCCATGCGCCGCCACGCCCTGCTCCTCCTCGCCTGTCCGCGCAGCGGGGGCACGGCGCTTGCCGCCGCGCTTGCGCACGCCGGGGCATGCGCGGGCCGGCAATTCGTCGTACCCCCGGCGGGTGAGCCGCCGGAGACCTGGCAGTGCGCGCCGCTGGTGGCCCTGAACGAGCGCCTGCTCGCCTCGCTGGGGCTCGCGTGGGACTCGCTGGTGGCGCTGCCCGACCGCTGGCTCGATCGCCCGGCGGTCCGGGCGCTCGCCGCGGACGCCGACGCGCTGATCGCCGCCGAGTTCGGCAGCGCGCCGCTCGCGCTGATGCACGACGCCCGCCTCGCGCTGACGGCGCCGTTCTGGCGCGAACGGCTCGCAACCGCGGGCTACGACGTCACCGCGGTGCTGATGGTTCGCAAGCCGGCGGAGGTGGCCGCGTCACTCGCGAAGCGCGCTCCGATCGCGCCGGAGAAGTCGCTCGCACTCTGGCTTCACTACCTGGTCGCGGCCGAGGCCGGCTCGCGCGAGCTGTCGCGCGCGCTGGTGGCCTACGACCGGCTGCTCGACGCGCCCGCCGGCGTGCTTGCCCACGTGGTGGCGGATGCGCGCTTCCCGCTGCGCCTCGAGCGGACGGAGCGCGAGGCCGCGCTGACCGCGATCCGCCCGGACCAGAAGCGCTGCGGCGAGGGCCGGGGGGCGGCCGGAGCCGCGCTGTCGTCGGGCATCGACAAGGTATTGGATGATGGCTACCGCAGGCTCGTCGAGCTTGCGCCCGGCACCGACCCGCGCCGTGCGGTGGAGACGCTCGCCCGCGATGCCTACGCGCCGCTCCTGCAGGCCATCCCGCCCTGGCTCGCGCACGAGCTCGGCACGGCCCGCGCGAACGCCGAGGCGCTGGCGGACGCCGTTCGGGAAGCGAGCGAGCGCATCGCCGCGCTCGAGCAGGCGCTCGCGGCGAGCCGTGCCCTCGCCGAGGCGCGCAGCCGCGAGGCCTCGGCGCTGGCCGCCCAGATCGAGGCGCTGTCGCGAACCGGCACCGACGGCCGGCTCGACGCGTCGCTCGCCGGCCTCCAGGGCGACGTGGCGCGGATCGCGCGGGCGCTCGCCGACGCGCCGGTGCGCGAGCAGGCGCTCGCCGACGAGCTCGTCGTCGCGCACCGCGACCTCGCCGACGAGCGCCTCGCCATCGCGCGCCTCACCGACGCGCTCGCGGACGAGCGGCAGGAACGCGAGAGCGCGGCGCACCGGCTCACCGAGGCGCAGGCGCGGTTCGACGAGATCGTCGCCGAGTCGGAGGCGCTGCGCGCTTCCGCGCAGGCGTGGCAGGCGCATTGCGAGTCGCTGGATCGCGAGACCGAGGCGACGGCCGCCGACCTCGACGCGCTGCGCGCCGAGCGGGACGCGCAGGCGTCCAGGCTCGCCACCGCCGAGGACGCGCTCGAAAGGCACCGCGCCGAACTCGAGTCGGCGCGCGCCGACCTTCGCATCGTCGACCACGACCGGGTCGCGCTCGCCGCGCGCGCGCAGGCGGTCGACGCGGCGGCGACCGCACTGCGCGAGGAGCTCGCCCGCCGCGCCGAGTCGGAGGCGACGCTCGTCGCTGAACGCGACCGCATCGCCCGCAACGCGATCGCGCAGGCCGATCGCATCACGGCGCTGGAGCGCGACCTCGCGCGCCGCCAGTCGGAGATCGCGGCGCTCGGCTCCCGCCACGACGGCCTCGCGCGCCTGATCGAGACGCTCGAGGGCACGTGGCTCGGCCGCCGCGCGCTCGCGGCGGTGCGCGGAACCGGCCGCTGATCCCGGCCCGGCGCCCTCGCCGCGGCCGTCGCGCGGCGACCGCGTCAGGCGCAGCTCGCCCGCACGCCCAGCTTCCTAAGGATCGTCACCATCGGGCAGAAGCCGGTGATGCCGTACTGGAAGAGGTTCGCGCCGACGAACGCGGTGAACCACAGCCAGTAGGTGCTGTGGAACAGCGGGCTCGCCGGTGTGCCGAGCGCGAGCGAGAAGAGGATGAAGGAACCCGCGATCACGCGGATCCAGCTGTCGACGTTCATGGCGAAGTCTCCGTGGCAGGGGATGGATCGGAAGGGATCGCGGTCGCAGGCGGCGCGAGGCGGCCGCGGTTGACCGCGTAGTACAGGACCGGGATCACGACCAGCGTGAGCAGCGTCGACACCGCGATGCCGAACACCAGCGCGATCGCGAGCCCGTTGAAGATCGGGTCGTCGAGGATGAACAGCGCGCCCGCCATCGCGGCGAGCCCGGTGAGCGCGATGGGCTTGGCGCGCGCCGCTGCGGCGTCGACGATCGCCTGCGCCAGCGGCACGCCGCGGCCGACCTGCAGGTTGACGAAGTCCACCAGCAGGATCGAGTTGCGCACGATGATGCCGGCGAGCGCGATCATGCCGATCATCGAGGTCGCGGTGAACGGCTGCCCGAGCAGCGCGTGGCCCGGCATCACGCCGATGATCGTGAGCGGGATCGGCGCCATGATCACGAGCGGCGTCAGGTACGAGCCGAACTGCGCGACCACCAGCAGGTAGATCAGCACCAGGCCGACCGCGTAGGCGATGCCCATGTCGCGGAACGTCTCGTAGGTCACCTGCCACTCGCCGTCCCACTTGAGCGCGTACGAGCGATACCAGTCGGACGGCTGCGAGATCCAGTGCTCGACCATGCGGCCGCCATTCGGCACGTCGAGCGCGGCGACCTTGCCGCGCGACTGGAACATGCCGTACAGCGGGCTGTCGGTGCCGCCGGCGACGTCGGCGTAGACGTAGCTGACGGGCAGCAGGTCCTTGCGGTAGCGCAGCTGCTCGCGCGCGGCCTCGCGCACCTGGACCAGCTCGGAGAGCGGGACGTTCTCGCCCGACTGCGAGCGCACCGTCGTCGCCAGTACGCGCTCGAAGTGCCCCTGCGACTCCGGCGGAAGCATGAGCCGCACCGGCACCCCGTACTTGGCCTGGCCGTCGTGCACGCTGGTCACGTCCTCGCCCGAGAGCGCGATGCGCAGCGCCGCGACGATCTCTGCGGCGGCGACGCCGGCGGCCGCGGCCTTCGCCTGGTCGACCTTCACCAGCGCGCGCGGCGCGGCGTCGTCGATCGAGTCGTCGAGGCCGACGACGTGCGGCGTGGCGGCGAGCGCGCCGCGCACGCGCTTGGCGAGCGCGTGCCGCCCCGCCTCGTCCGGCCCGTAGATCTCCGCGACGATCGGGCTCATCACCGGCGGTCCCGGCGGCACCTCGACGACCTTCACCTTTGCGCCGTGCCTCGCGCCGATCGCCTCGAGCGCGGGCCGCACCTCGAGCGCGATCTCGTGGCTCTTGCGCGAGCGCTTCGTGCGGTCGGCGAGATTGACCTGGATGTCGCCCTGCTCGGGCTCGCGCCGCAGCTCGTACTGGCGCACGAGGCCGTTGAAGTTGATCGGCGCGGCCGTGCCCGCGTAGGCCTGGAAGTCGGCCACGTCCGGCACCGTCGCGAGGTGCGACGACAGCTCGGTCAGCACGGCCGCGGTGCGCTCGACCGGCGCGCCGGCCGGCATGTCGACGACCACCTGGAACTCGCTCTTGTTGTCGAACGGCAGCATCTTCAGCACGACGAGCTGCACCACCGCGAGCGCCACCGAGGCGAGGATCGCGACCACCGTGGCGAGCGCGAGCAGCATCCGGCGCCGCCGCCCGCCCCGCTCCGCGACGAACGGCGAGAGCAGGCGGGTGAACGTGCCGGCGAGCCAGGCGTCGAGCCGCGACGGGCCATGGCCGGCGTGATGGGCCGGGGAGAGCTTCAGCGCGAGCCACGGCGTGACCACGAACGCGATCGCGAGCGAGATCAGCATGCCCATGCTCGCGTTGATCGGGATCGGGCTCATGTACGGCCCCATCAGTCCCGTCACGAACGCCATCGGCAGGAGCGCGGCGATCACCGTGAACGTCGCGAGGATCGTCGGGCCACCGACCTCGTCGACGGCCTTCGGGATCAGCCTTGCGAGTGAAGCCTCCGGGTCGAGGCCGCGGTGGCGGTGGATGTTCTCGACGACGACGATGGCGTCGTCGACGAGGATGCCGATCGAGAAGATCAGCGCGAACAGCGACACGCGGTTCAGCGTGAAGCCCCACGCCCACGAGGCGAAGAGCGTCGCGGCGAGCGTGAGGATCACCGCGACGCCGACGATCACCGCCTCGCGCCGGCCGAGCGCGACGAACACCAGCGCGACGACGGACAGCGTCGCGAACAACAGCTTGGTGATGAGAAGCTTCGCCTTGTCGTCGGCGGTGCGGCCGTAGTCGCGCGTGACGCTGACCTCGATGCCGGCGGGGATCACCGAGTTGGCGAGCTCGGCGACGCGCTTCTCGACCCGGCGCGCGACGTCGACCGCGTTCTCGCCCGCCTTCTTCGTCACCTGCACGGTCACGGCCGGCGCCGTCGTGCCCGCCGCCGGGCCCTCCTTCGCGCCCGCGCCCGCGGGGCCGATGCCGTGCCACACGTAGCGCTCGGGCACCGGCGGCCCGTCGACGACACTCGCCACGTCGGACAGGTAGACCGGCTGTCCCGCGTGGACGCCGACGACGAGCGCGCGGACGTCCGCGGCCGACTCGAAGAAGCTGCCGGTCTCGACCAGCAGCGACTGGTTGTCGCGGATCACGCGGCCCGCCGGCATGCCCGTGTTCGACGCGAGCAGCGCGCGGCGCAGGTCGGCGGCCGCGAGGCCGAAGGCGGCGAGGCGCTCGTTGTCGAGGAGCACCTGCATCACGCGGCCCGGACCGCCGATCGTCGTCACCTCGCGCGTGCCCGGCACGCGCTTGATCTCTGCCTCGACCGCGTGCGCCACGCGCTGCAGGTCGTAGGCGCCCTTCGCCGGGTCGGTCGTCCACAGCGTCAGCGCGACGATCGGCACGTCGTCGATGCCCTTCGGCTTCACCAGCGGCTCGCCGACGCCGAGCTCCGGCGGCAGCCAGTCGCGGTGCGAGAGGATCGTGTCGTGCAGCCGCACGACCGCGTCGTTGCGCGACACGCCGACCTTGAACTGGACGGTGACCATCGCGTGCCCCGGGCGCGACACCGACCACACGTGCTCGAGGCCCTGGATCTGCGACAGCACCTGCTCGGCGGGGATGGCGACCAGCTGCTCGACGTCGGCCGCCGACGCGCCCGGGAACGGCACGAGGACGTTGGCCATCGTCACGTCGATCTGCGGCTCCTCCTCGCGGGGCGTGACCGCGACCGCGAACAGGCCCAGCATCAGCGCGATCAGCGCCACGAGCGGCGTCAGCCGCGAATGCAGGAAGAAGCCGGCGATGCGGCCGGAGATGCCCATGGCGGCCACGGGTTACGGCGCCGCCGAGAGACCGGCGGCGACCGGGTTGGCGGCGATGCGCTCGCCGGTACGGAGCCCCGACAGGATCTCGACCACGCTGCCGTCCTTCGGGTCGACCAGCGTGTCGCCGGTGCGCACCTGGCGCAGCAGCGCCCGGCCGTCCTTGTCGACCACGTAGACGGCCGTCACTTCGCCACGGCGCAACAGCGCCGACGGCGGCACGGCGACCGTCCGCACGGTGCCGGTCGGGAAGCGCGCGCGCGCGAACTGGCCGGGCAGCAGCCCCTCGGCGAGCGGCAGGTCGAGCCGCACCTTGACCGTGTGTGTGCGCGTGTCGGCGATCGGCACGACGGTCGCCCGCACCGCGGTGACGGTACGGTTGAGGACCGGCAGCTCGACGGCGACCGGCAGCTCGCGCTTCCAGCGCGCGAGCGCCGCTTGCGGCAGCGTGGCGGTGACGCGCAGGTCGCCCGGCACGAACACCGTGGCGATCTCGCGCCCGGCGGTCGCGAGATCCCCCGCCTCGACGTGCGTTGCGCCGACCACGCCCGCGAAGGGCGCGACGACCGTCGCGAAGGAGCGCTGCGTCGCCGCCTGGCCCGCCACGGCCTTGAGCGACGCGACCTGCGCCTGCGCCGCCTTGTAGGCGGCCTCCGACTGGTCGAGCGCCGCCTGGCTCACGAACTTCTGGGCGACGAGCTCGCGGTTGCGCTCGTACGCGCGCTTCGCGTTGGCGAGGTTGGCCTCGGCCTCGGCGACCTGCGAGAGGCTCGCCGCGACCGCCTGGTCGGCTTCCCGCGCGTCGATGCGGGCGATGAGCTGCCCCGCGCGCACGCTGTCGCCCACCTTCACGGCGAGCTCGACCACGCGGCCGGTCGCCTGCGCGCCGACGGTCGCCTGCTTCACGGCCTCGACCGTGCCCTCGGCGGCGAACGCCTGCGGCAGCTCGCGCGCCACGACCTCGACGGTCGCGGGCACGGCCGCGAACGCGATCGGCGCGGGGCCGCCGAGCGCGAGGAGCACGGCCGCCAACGCGGCGCCGCGCGTTGGCCAACGCATCGTCACTTCGGGGTCTTGCAGGTCTTGATGCCGAAGGGCAGGTAGGCCGGGCACCAGCCGATGAGACCGGTGGCGAGCGGGATCACGCCGAGCCAGCCCCAGTTGTGCAGCGGGTGCGACGACAGCAGCGCGAACAGGACGAGGCCGATGCCGGCCGCGATGCGCACTCCCCGATCGATTCCCCCAACATTCGTTTGCATGGCAACCTCCGTCGTGGATGACGGAGCGGATTGTGCGGCGATCCTCCCGGATGCTCTGTGACGCAGATCACAGGCATGCGCGGAGGCGCATGTCGACCGGCGGGGGGCGGAGGGTCGCCCGGGGCTACCGACCCGTCAGGTAGCGCCGGTCGTCGAAAGTCGCGACCCATTCGGGACGATAGACGACGAGGAGGGTCAGGATCATTCCGGTGATCGTGCCCTCGCCGAACGCGAGGTAGAGCAGGAACGGCGCCCGCTCGCCGAACATCACCTCCGCCGCGCTGCCGCCGCCGAGCACGGCGATCGCCGTGCCTGCGAGCGCGCCTGACCCAAGCGCGAGGGCGCCGCCCAGGAAGCAGCCGGCGAACACGTAGACGAAGAAGTTCGGCGGAAACATGCGTTCGACGGCGGCGAGGAAGCCCCGCGCGACGCCCGCGGGCAGCGCGACCATCGTGAGCCACACGAGCGCCGCGTTGGCGAGGGGCGCATCGCGGATCAGCGTCGTCGCGGCGACGACCAGTGCGCCGCCTGCAAGCGCGCGGGGAACCCCGGCCGCGAGCGCGAGCCCGGCGCTGCCGAGCAGGTGGAAGGCGAAGTCGCCTCCGACCTTGCCCCGCACCGACCAGAGCACGGTGAGCGCGAACACCGCCCCCAGGAACGCGTGCGTCGGCGCGCTCTCGCGAAAGCGCGTCCAGTCGCCGCGCAGCACGGCCCAGGCGAGAAGCGGCACCGCGACCACCCACCCGGCGATCGTCCACGCGTGCGGAAGCGGCAGGTCGGCAACGTCCATCGGTCTCGCACCGGGCGGCGGCGGCGCGACCGCGGCACCCGCGCTGCCCTCGGCTGCCATTGTAGAATCCGCCGGCCCTCCCCGGTCGCCATGGAACTCCAGGAACGCCCCCTTTCGCCGCTCGCCGCACGCCTCGCCGCAGCCTTTCCCGCGCTCGGCAAGGCGCCGGCCGCGACGCTCGAGCGGATCGCGGCGAAGAGCCTACATCGGCGCGTGCCGGCGGGCACCGTCATGTTCAACGAGCGGACGCCCTGCGGCGGATTCCCCCTTGTGCTGGGCGGCGCGGTGCGCGTCGTGCAGCGCTACCCGAACGGGCGCGAGCTGCAGCTCTACCGCGTGAAGCCCGGCGAGTCGTGCCTCGTGTCCGGCAGCTGCCTCCTCGGCCACACCGCCTACCCGGCGAGCGCCTTCGCCGAGAGCGAGGTGGAGCTGCTGGTCGTGCCGCCGGTCGAGTTCCGCGAGCTCGTGGCCGGGGACGAGGCGTTCCGCACGTTCGTCTTCAGCGAGTACGGCGAGCGCATGGCGACGCTGATGCAGCTCGTCGAGGCGATCGCCTACCAGAAGCTCGACCAGCGGCTCGCCGCGCTCCTGGTCGAGAAGAGCGGCGGCCGATCCGCGGTGCAGGCGACGCACCAGGCGCTGGCCGACGACCTCGGCAGCGTGCGCGAGATCGTGACGCGGCTCCTGCGCTCGTTCGAGGACCGCGGCCTGGTCGAGCTCGGCCGCGAGCGGGTCACGCTGCGCGACCCCGCCGCGCTTGCCGCGCTCGCCCGCGGCTAGAAACCGGAGAAACTGGGGTCAGACTCCAAATTCCCGGAACCCGGAACCGACTCGTCTTTCCTCGTCCGCGCCACGCGTGCGCGCGTGACGGCGGACGACAAATGGAGTCTGACCCTAGTTTCCCGACGACGTGGGACGCACGCCGACAGGCGGCGGCGCAAGCTCGACGATCCGGCGAAACAGCGAGGCGAACTCCGTCCTGGCGTCGACGCCGAAGAGCGGGTCGCCGTGGCTGCCGAACGCCGCGTCGATCTCGGCCCAGTCCTCGGGCTGCAGGTGCCGCTCGGCCGCGGGCAAGACCTCGACCTCCTCGATGCGCATGTGCTCCCAGTGGAAGGTCGCGTACGCGTCGACCTCGGCCGCGAACGCGGGAAACGCGGCCGCGCCCTCGCGGCGGTAGCGGGCGAGTTCGGCGGCGAGCGCGTGGATCCGCCGCGCGCCCTCCGCGTGCTCGGCTTCGAGACGGTCGAGCACCGACGCACTGACCGGGTCGCGTGCGCGCAGGCAGCGGAAGAGGTAACGATCCTCCTTCGGGTGGTGGAAGCGCTCCGGAAACGCCTCGATGTAGCGGATCATCGCCTCGAACAGCGCCGCGTCGGGGCGAGCGCCGCGATCGCGGACCTCGCGGACGCCGTGCAGCAGCCCGTGGATCACCGCGGCGAGCGCGCGGTGCTCGGCACGGATGACGTCGAGCGCGGTCACGGGGCGCGGCGCGCGGCCCGGGCCGCGCCGGGCCGAGCCGGCGCGGCGCGCGAGGCCTCGGCGCGCTGTCGCTCGATCAGGCGCAGCATGGTCGCGAGCGTGATCGTCGAGAACGTGGCCTTCGCAATCTCGTCGATCTCCGAGAGCACCGCCGCGAGCGCCCGTCCCACCGGGGTGTCGTCTCCCTCCTCGCGCCGCGAGGGTTCGCCACCCAGGTCCTCGAACAGCGACACCACGTCCATCAGCGTGAGCCTTCGCGCGTTGGCCGCGAACCGGTAGCCCCCGCCGACGCCGCGCACCGACTCGACGACGCCCGCGCGCGCGAGCTCGGAGAGCACCTTGGCGAGGTGGTGCGAGGACACGCCGTAGCGCTGCGCGATCTCGCCGGCCGCGATGTGCCGCGTCGGGTCGGACGCGAACTCGAGCACGCTGAAGAGCGCGAGGCGCGTGTTCTTCTGCAGCTTCACGCGCGGCCCCGAGGCGAACGGAGCAGGCCGCGGCACGCGGCGGCGCCGATCATCGCGACAGGTCCATCTCGAGCGGGATGAACGGACCCGCCATCATGCCCTGGCTGCGGAAGAACGACAGCACGAGGTGGTTGTCGCGCGCGAGCATCGTGCGCACCCGGTCGACGCCCGCGCGGCGGAAGCCGTCGCAGATCGCCTGCAAGAGCCGCGTTCCCACGCCAGCCAGCCGCGCCTGCGGGTCAACGTCGATGCCGAACACCCAGCCGCAGGGCGGCGAGCCGAACTCCCAGTCGCGCACCTCGCCGATGACAAAGCCGATCACGCGCTCGTCCGCGGTCGCGACGAGGAACTGCCGGCCCGGGTCGCGCCCGCCGCCGTAGCGGCGGTAGAGCGCGAGCCAGTAGTCGCGCTTCGGCACGCCGGTGACCCGCGCGTCGATCGCGAACACCGCGTCGAGGTCGCCGCGGCGCGCGGGGCGGACGCGAATCGCCGGCGCGGGCGCCATCAGGCGCGCCGGGGGCGCGCGATTCGCCCCGGCGGGAAAAGAATGATGCACATCAATTCGAAATCCGCATTTGAATGCCAGATTAGCCCGAATCGGGCGATCGCTCAAGTCGAACGCACCGGCCGCCGCCGCCCCGGCAGGGGTGGCAAGCGCACCGGACCGCGGGCGGCGCCTGTCGCTGGCTCCGGGAACGCGCCGACGTGCGGCGCGTCGCGGGCCGCGCGAGGAGGAGCGCACGAAGGCGCCGGCTCCAAGAGGCCCGCGCCCCGCGGCGAGCCTCCGCCGTTCGCCCCTACCACCACGAGGCCCGCATCGATGAAGCCCACCCTCGCCGCCGGCATCTCCGCGCAGGCCACCATCGCCGTCGACCGTCCGCGCACGATCGACTTCATGGGCGAGAGCGCCCGCGTCTACGCGACCCCGATGCTGGTCCGCGACATCGAGATGACCGCGCGCGACCTCCTGCTCGCGCACCTCGACCCCGGGGAGGACTCGGTCGGCACCCGCGTCGAGATCGACCACCTCGCGGCGACGCTGCTCGGCCAGGAGGTGACGCTCAAGGTGACCATCGCCGAGGTCAAGGGGCGCGCGGTCACGCTCGAGGTCGAGGGCCACGACGGCGTCGACACGATCTGCCGCGGCCGCCACGCCCGCTTCGTGGTCGACGTCAAGGCGACCGAGGCGAGGCTCGCGGCCAAGGCCGCGAAGGCCGGGCTCGCGGCGACGTGACCGCGACCGCGCAACGCGTCCCGACGTACTGCTACCAGTGCGTCGCGGGACCCGATCTTCTCACCGTCAAGGTCGTCGATGGCGTCGCGACCGAGGTGGAGCCGAACTTCTGCGCGGCCGAGATCCACCCCGGCGGCGGCAAGGTCTGCGTCAAGGCCTACGGGCTGATCCAGAAGACCTACCATCCCGGCCGCGTGCTCACGCCCATGAAGCGCACCAACCCGCGCAAGGGGCGCGGCGAGGACCCGGGGTTCGTGCCGATCTCGTGGGACGAGGCGTTCGACCTCGTCGCCGGAAAGCTCAACGCGATCCGCGCGAGCGGCCTGCTGGACGAGTCCGGCTACCCACGGGTCGCGGCGACGTTCGGCGGCGGCGGCACGCCGCAGTCCTACATGGGCACGCTGCCCGCGTTCCTCGCCGCCTGGGGCCCGATCGACATGGGCTTCGGCTCCGGGCAGGGGGTCAAGTGCTACCACTCGGAACACCTCTACGGGGAATTCTGGCACCGGGCGTTCATCGTCGCGCCGGACACCCCGCGCACCGAGTACCTGATCTCCTGCGGCGCCAACGTCGAGGCCTCCGGGGGCGTCGTCGGCGTCTGGCGCCACGCCAACGCGCGCGTGCGCGGCATGAAGCGCGTCCAGGTCGAGCCGCACCTGTCGGTCACCGGCGCCTGCTCCGCCGAGTGGCTGCCGATCCGGCCGAAGACCGACGCCGCGTTCCTGTTCGCGCTGCTCAACGTGCTGCTCGCCGCGCCGCGCGAGCGCCTCGACCTGCCGTTCCTTGGCGAGCGCACGGCGTCGCCCTACCTGGTCGGGCCGAACGGCTATTACCTGCGCGACCCGGCGTCGCGCAAGCCGCTGGTGTTCGACGCGGCCGTCGGCGCGGCGGTTGCCTTCGACGCGCCGGCGGGCGCGCCCGCGCTCGAGGGGCGCTATTCGGTCGACGCGATCGAGGTGGGGCCCGACGACGCGGTGCTGGCCTCGGGCCGGCTCGAGGGCGCGACCGCCTTCACGCTGATGGCCGAGCACCTCGCGTCGTGCACGCCGGAGTGGGCGGAAGCGATCTGCGAGGTGCCCGCCGCGCGGATCCGCCGCATCGCGGGCGAGTACCTCGACCACGCGCGCGTCGGCGAGACCATCGACGTCGACGGCGTCACGCTGCCCTTCCGGCCGGTCGCGGTGTCGCTCGGCAAGACGGTGAACAACGGCTGGGGCAGCTACGAGTGCTGCTGGGCCCGCACGATGCTCGCCGCGCTGGTCGGCGCGCTCGAGGTTCCCGGCGGAACGATCGGCACCACGGTGCGCCTCAACCGGCCGCACAACGACCGCCTGAAGAGCGTGAAGCCCGGGCCGGACGGCTTCATGGACTACGCGCTCAACCCCACCGACAAGGCGCGCTGGTCGCCCCGCCCCAACATCCGCAACGCCTACCGGACCATGGTGCCGCTCGCGGCGGACGGGCCGTGGAGCCAGGCGCTCGGGCCGACGCACTTCTCCTGGATGTTCCTCGACGAGACGCCCGCCGGACTGCCGAGGGTCACGCCGCCCGAGGTCTGGTTCGTCTACCGCAGCAACCCCGCGATCTCGTTCTGGGACACGCCGTCGGTGCAGGCGAAGATGGCGCGCTTTCCCTTCGTCGTGGCCTTCGCCTTCACCCGCGACGAGACCAACCACTTCGCCGACGTGCTGCTTCCCGACGCGGGGGACCTCGAGAGCCTCCAGCTGATCCGCATCGGCGGCACCAAGTACGTCGAGCAGTTCTGGACGCACCAGGGCTACGCGCTGCGCCAGCCGGCGGTGGCGCCGCAGGGCGAGGCCCGCGACTTCACCGACATCGCCACCGAACTCGCCCACCGATGCGGCCTCTCCCGCGAGTACGTCGGCGCGATCAACCGCGGCGTGGCAGCGGTCCCGCTCAAGGGGCCGGGCTGGAACTTCGAGCTCGACCCGGGGACGCGCCACTCGACCGAGGCGATCTGGGACGCGTTGTGCAAGGCGGCGAGCGCCGAGTTGACCGGCGGCGCCGAGTCGCACGGGCTCGACTGGTGGAAAGCCCACGGGTTCCTCGCGCGCCCGCACCCGCAGCTCGACTGGTACCTCTACCCGACGCTCGCGGCCAAGGGCCTGCGCTTCGAGCTCCCCTACCAGGAGCGCCTGAAGCGGGTCGGCGCCGAGCTCGGCGCGCGCCTTCACGAGAACGGCATGCGCTGGTGGGACCGCCAGCTCGAGGAGTACCGCGCGCTGCCGGCGTGGAAGGACTTCCCGGCGCTGTGGGAGGAGGCACTGCGCGAGGACGGCCACGACCCCGCCGCGTACCCGTTCTGGCTGCTCACCGCGCGCAGCATGCAGTACGCCTGGGGCGGCAACGTCGGCATGCAGATGATCAAGGAGGTCGCCGACAACGTGGCGGGCCACCGCGGCGTGATCGTCAACGGCGGCGTCGCGCGGCGGCTCGGCATCGAGGACGGCGACGAGATCGAGATCGCGGCGCCGCACCGCGCGACGCGCGGGCGCGCGGTGGTGCGCGAGGGCATCCGGCCGGACACGCTGCTCGCGATCGGGCAGTTCGACCACTGGGCGACGCCCTTCGCGAAGGACTTCGGCAACCCCAGCCTCAACACGCTCGCGACGATGTCGCTCGCGCTCACCGACGCCACCGGCTCGGGCGCCGACATCGTGCGGGTCACGATACGCCGCGCCAACGCCGTCGGACACGCGACCCGGGGGCGCGCGGCATGACGCGCTGGGCGATGGTCGCGGACCTGCGCCGCTGCGTGGGCTGCCAGACCTGCACCGCCGCGTGCAAGCACGCCAACGCGACGCCCCCGGGCGTGCAGTGGCGCCGCGTGCTGGACATGGAGGTCGGCGAGTACCCCGACGTCAAGCGCGCGTTCGTGCCTGTGGGCTGCCAGCACTGCGACGATCCGCCGTGCATGGACGTCTGCCCGACCACCGCGACGAAGAAGCGCGACGACGGCATCGTCACCATCGACTACGACCTGTGCATCGGGTGCGCCTACTGCTCGGTCGCCTGCCCCTACCAGGCGCGCTTCAAGACGCCGCGCGCGGCATTCGCCTACGGCGGCGAGCCGGCGCCGCACGAGGCGGCACGCCACGACCCTGCGCGGATCGCCGTCGCGACCAAGTGCACGTTCTGCGTCGAGCGCATCGACCGCGGCACGGCCGAGGGCCGCACGCCGGGCGTCGATCCGGAGGCGACGCCCGCCTGCGTCAACGCCTGCATCTCCCAGGCGCTCGCGTTCGGGGACCTCGACGACCCGTCGAGCAACGTCTCGCAGCTCCTGCGCCACAACCGCCACTTCCGCATGCACGAGGAGCTCGGCACCGGGCCGCGCTTCTACTACCTCTGGGACAGGGACTGATGCGCAAGGCGGTCGACTACGGCGCCCGGCCGTGGCAGCAGACGCACTGGGACGCGCGCGCGGCGGCCAACTTCGTGTGCGGCGGCATGGGCTGCGGCCTCGTCGTCGCGGCCGCGCTCTCGGGCGCCGAAGGCGTCGCGCGCGTCGCACCGGTCGTCGCGGGCCTCGCGCTGGTCGCGAGCGGCCTCATCGCGGTGTTCTTCGAGATCGGCCGCCCGCTCAGGGCGGTCAACGTCCTCTTCAACCCGCGCACCTCCTGGATGAGCCGGGAGGCGCTGGTCGCCCCGTTGCTCGTCGCCGCGGCGCTCGCCGGCGCGACCGGCCGCGCGCCGTTCCTCGCGCTTGCGGCGCTCCTCGCCCTCGTCTACGCGTACTGCCAGGGACGGATGCTGGCGGCCGCGAAGGGCATCCCGGCGTGGCGGGCGCCGCTCGTGCCCGTGCTTCTCGTGGCGACGGGAATCGCGGAGGGCTTCGGGCTGTGGCACGTCGTCGCCGCATTCACCGGCGCTCGCGCCCCCTGGCTCGCCGTGGCCTTCGGGGCGCTCCTGATCGCGCGCATCGTGGTCTACCGCCGCTACCGGCAGGGCCTCGGGCACGCGCTCCACCGTGACGCGGTGGCGGCGCTCGACCGCGCCGGGCGCGTGTTGCTGTGGGGCGGCACGCTCGCCCCGCTCGCGCTCGTCGCCCTCGCCGCGGTGCTGCCCGGCGGGCCGTGGCTTGCCGCGGCCGGCGGGCTCGCCGCCGCCGCGGCCGGCGCCCGGCTCAAGGCGACGCTCGTGCTCCGGGCCGGCCAAAACCAGGGCTTCGCGATCGCCCACCTGCCGGTGCGCGGCGTCCGCACCTGAGCATGGGCGCGCGCTTCGCCGGCACCGCCGCGACCGCGATGCTCGATCCCGGACTCGAGACGATGCCGCGCGAGGGGCTGCAGGCGCTGCAGCTCGCGCGGCTTCGCGGGACGCTGCGCAACCTCTTCGAGCACGTCGCCCCGATCCGCGCGCGGCTCGACGCGGCGGGCGTCGAGCCGGAGGACGTGTCCACGCTGGACGACGTTGCGCGCCTGCCCTTCACCACCAAGGCCGACCTGCGCGACCACTACCCGTTCGGCCTCCTCGCGCGGCCGCGCGAGGCGCTCGCGCGCGTGCACGCGTCCTCGGGCACGACCGGCAAGCCGACCGTCGTCGCCTACACCGCGCGCGACCTCGAGACGTGGGCGACGCTGATGGCGCGCTGCCTCGCCACCGCCGGCGCCGCCCCCGGCGACCTCGTGCACAACGCCCACGGCTACGGCCTGTTCACCGGGGGCCTCGGCGTCCACTACGGCGCCGAGCGCCTCGGCGCGGTCGTCGTGCCGGTCTCCGGCGGGTCCACCGAGCGCCAGGTCGCGCTGATCGCGAACCTGCGTCCGCGGGTGATCTGCGTCACGCCCTCGTACGCGCTGCAGATCGTCGAGGTCGCGGCGCGGATGGGCGTCGACCTCGCCCGCGGCAGCCTCGAGGTCGGGCTGTTCGGCGCCGAGCCCTGGAGCGAGGCGATGCGCGCCGAGATCGAGCGCGGGCTCGGGGTCGTCTCCCACGACCTGTACGGCCTGTCGGAGGTGATGGGGCCGGGAGTGGCCTGCGAATGCGACGAGCGCGCCGGACTGCACGGCTGGGAGGACCACTTCCTGTTCGAGGTGGTCGACCCGCGCACCGGCCTGCGCGTGCCGGAAGGCGAGCCGGGCGAGCTCGTGGTGACCACGCTCACCAAGGAGGCGCTGCCGATGCTGCGCTACCGCACGCGCGACATCACCCGCCTCGCCACCGCGCGCTGCGCCTGCGGCAGGACGCACGCGCGCATCCTGCGGGTCACCGGCCGCAACGACGACATGCTGATCGTGCGCGGCGTCAACGTGTACCCTTCGCAGATCGAGGCGGTGCTGGTCGGCCTGCCGGGGCTCGCGCCCCACTACCAGATCGTCGTCGAGCGGCGCGGCCGCCTCGACCACGTCACCGTCGAGATCGAGGCCCAGGGCGGGTTCTCGCCGGAGCGCTACGACGACCTCGAGCACGCGGCGATCCACCACCTGAAGTCGCTGCTCGGCCTCACCGTCGACGTCGTGGTGCGCCCGCCCGGCACGTTCGAGCGGTCGACCGGCAAGGCCGTGCGGGTGCGCGACCTGCGGCCGAAGCTCCACTGAAGCGGAGGGACCCGCGATGCCCAAGCGAATCGTCGCCCTGACCGTCAACGGCCGCCGCCGCGAGGAAGCGGTCGACGACTCGACGCTGCTCCTCGACTGGCTGCGCGGCCCGCTCGCGCTCACCGGCACCAAGCGCGGGTGCGACGGCGGCGAGTGCGGCGCCTGCACGGTGCTGGTCGACGGCGAGCCGGTGCTCGCCTGCATCACGCTGGTCGCGCGCTGCGACGGGCGACGCGTCGAGACGATCGAGTCGCTCGCCCAGGGCGGCCGGATGTCCGCGCTGCAGGCGGCCTTCCACGAGAAGCTCGGCACGCAGTGCGGCTTCTGCACGCCGGGGATGATCATGGCGGCGGAGGCGCTCTTGCGCCGCGACCCCCATCCCGGCGAGGCGGCGATCCGCGCCGCGCTCGAGGGCAACCTGTGCCGCTGCACCGGCTACGTCAAGATCATCGAGTCGGTGCAGGCGGCCGCCGGAGTGCAGCCGTGAGGCCGGACACGCTGCCGGCGCCGGGTGCCGCGGCGCGCGTCGTCGGCGTCCGCCAGCCGCTGGTCGACGGCGTCGAAAAGGTCACCGGCCGCGCCCGGTACACGGCGGACCTGCCCGCGCCGGGCGCGCTCGTCGGCGCGATCCTGCGAAGCCCCATCGCGCACGCGGCGATCCGCGGCGTCGACGTCGCCGCCGCACGGGCGCTCCCGGGCGTCGCGGCGGTCGTCACCGGCGCGGACTGCGACATCGCCTACGGCGTGATCCCGATCGCGCAGAACGAGTTCCCGCTCGCGCGCGAGCGCGTGCGATACCGCGGCGAGCCGATCGCCGCGGTGGCGGCGGTCGATGCGGCGACCGCGCGGGCCGCGCTCGACGCGATCGTGCTCGATCTCGAGCCGCTGCCCGCGTACTTCGACGCCGCCTCGGCCCGCGCTGCCGACGCCGTGCCGCTGCACGCGAACAAGCCCGGCAACGTCGAGCGCGAGGTCGACCACGTGTTCGGCGACCCCGACGCCGGATTCGCCGCGGCCGACCTGGTGCGGGAGCATCGCTTCCACTACGCGGAAGTCACGCACGCGATGATGGAGCCCAACGCCGCGCTCGCCGAGTGGGACGCCGAGCGCGGACGGCTCACGCTGCACTCGGTGACGCAGGTGCCCTACTACGTGCACCTCGCCCTCGCCCGCTGCCTCGGCCTCGACGAGTCTGCGATCCGCGTGGTCAAGCCGTTCGTGGGCGGCGGCTTCGGCCACCGCACCGAGACGCTCAACTTCGAGATCGTCGCCGCGCTGCTCGCGCGCGCCGCCGGCGGCACGGTGAAGCTCGAGCTGTCGCGCGAGGAGAGCTTCCTCACCCACCGCGGGCGGCCCGAGACCGACATCCGCATGAAGATCGGCCTCGCGCGCGACGGCGCGATCACCGCGGTCGAGGCCGAGGTCGTGCAGCGCGGCGGCGCGTACGCGGGCTACGGCCTGGTGACGATCCTCTACGCCGGCGCGCTGCTGCACGCGATCTACCGCGTGCCCGCGTCGCGCTACCGCGGCGTGCGCGTCTACGCCAACACGCCCCCGAACGGGGCGATGCGCGGCCACGGCTCGGTCGACGCGCGCCACGCGTTCGAGTCGCTGCTCGACCGCATGGCCGCCGAGCTCGGGCTGGACCCGTTCGCGGTGCGCCGCGCGAACCTGATCGAGCCGCCGTGGCGGACGATCAACGACCTGCAGGTCAACTCCTGCGGCCTCGGGGAGTGCCTCGACCTCGTCGAGCGTGCGTCCGGCTGGCGCGAGCGGCGCGGCCGGCTGCCGCGGGGACGCGGCCTCGGCATGGCCTGCTCGCACTACGTGAGCGGCTCGGCGAAGCCGGTGCACTGGACCGGCGAGCCCCACGCGGTGGTCGAGCTGCGGCTCGACTTCGACGGCGCGGTCACCGTGCTGACCGGCGCGGCCGACATCGGCCAGGGCAGCTCGACACTGATCGCGCAGGTCGCTGCCGAGGTGCTCGCGCTGCCGCTCGAGCGCTTCCGCGTCGTCGCCAACGACAGCGCGATCACGCCCAAGGACAACGGCAGCTACAGCTCGCGCGTCTCGTACATGGTCGGCAACGCTGCGATCCGGGCGGCCGACGCGCTGAAGCGCGAGCTCGCCGCCGCCGCCGCCCGCAAGCTCGAGGCCGCGGTCGAGGACATCGAGCCGGACGGCCTCGTCTACCGCGTGTGGGGCACCGACCGCGCGCTCGCCTGGAAGGACGTGGTGCTGGCCGCGCTGGAGACGTCGGGCACGCTGCACGCCAAGGGCGCGTGGTCGACGCCCCCGGAGACGCAGGGCGGGCGCTTCCGCGGCGCGGCCGTCGGGTCGTCGGCGGGCTTCTCCTACGCGGCGCAGGTGGTCGAGGTCGACGTCGACGACGAGACCGGGATGGTGCGTGTCGTCCGCGTCTGGGCCGCGCACGACTGCGGCCGCGCGATCAACCCGCTCGCCGTCGAGGGCCAGGTGCAGGGCTCGGTGTGGATGGGCATGGGGCAGGCGCTCGGCGAGGAGACGCAGTACCACGAGGGCCTGCACGTGCGCGCCAACCTGCTCGACTACCGCGTGCCGACGATCGCCGAGTCGCCGCCGATCGAGACCTTCATCGTCGAGGCGCCGGACCCGAACGGCCCGTTCGGCGCGAAGGAAGCCGGCGAGGGCGCGCTCTCCGGCTTCCTGCCGGCGCTCACCAGCGCGATCGCCGACGCGATCGGCATCGAGCTCGACGAACTGCCGGCCTCGCCCGACCGGCTGCTCGCGGCGATCGTCGAGCGCGACCGCGCCCGCAAGCGGCAGGCAGCGAAGGCTGGGCGCGAACGCGAGGGGGCGTGATGGAGCGACTGACGCCGTTCACCTTGCACCGCCCCGCGTCGCTCGCCGAGGCCGTGGCGCTGCTCGCGCGCGAGCCGTCTGCGCGGGCCATCGCCGGCGGCACCGACCTCGTACCCAACCTGCGCGACGGGCTGGGCGCCCCCGCGGCCCTGGTCGACCTCACCGCGATCGCCGGCCTCGACGCGATCGAGGTCGCCGCCGACGGCAACGCGACGATCGGCGCCGCCGTCACGCTTGCGCGGCTCGCGCGCGACGAGGCGCTCGCCGGCGTGTTGCCGGTGCTGCGCGAGGCCGCCCTCGTCATCGCCGGGCCCGGGCACCGCACGCTCGCCAGCGTGGGCGGCAACCTGTGCCTCGACACCCGCTGCGTCTACTACAACCAGAGCGCCTGGTGGCGCCGGGCGAACGACTACTGCCTCAAGCACGGCGGCGAAACCTGTCACGTCGCGCCCCAGGGCAAGCGCTGCCACGCGGCCTTCGCCGGGGACCTCGCACCCGCGCTGATCGCGCTCGGCGCCGAGGTCGACGTCGTGGGTCCGGAGGGCGCGCGCAGGCTGCCGCTCGAGGACCTCTACGCCGACGACGGCGCCGCGCACCTGGCACTCGCGCGCGGCGAGCTCTTGGCCGGCGTCCGCGTCGCCGCGCAGCCGCCGGGCGCACGCAGCGCCTACCGCAAGGCGCGCGCGGCGCGATCGACTTCCCGCTCGCCGGGGTCGCGGTGCGGCTCGCGCTGGCGGGCGGCCGCATCGCCGACCTGCGCGTCGCGCTGACCGGCACCAATTCGCGCCCGCTGCGCGTCGCCGGCGCCGAGGCGTGGATCGGCGCGGCGCCGGACGAGACCCTGTTCGCCGCGGTGGCCAAGGCGGTGCAGAAGCAGGTGTCGCCGATGCGTACCACGTTGACCTCGTCCTACTGGCGGCGCAGCGTGGCGGGCGTGCTCGCCCGGCGGCTCGTCGCCGAGCTCGCCGCCCGGGACGGGGTCGCGAGCGACGGCGGCGCGGCCGACGGTTGATCCGGGTCAAGGGCGCGTGACGGGTCTGCGCGTCTAATTCGGTATCGCAATACCGATATTGGGGGAGGTAGGCGATGGACTTCCGCACCGCGACGTCCCGCAAGCTCGACCAGGAGCACCGCGACAGCCTGGCGATGCTCGACCGTTTCGGCAGGACCGTGGCGGGCGTGCCCCCCGGCAGCGTGCCGGACGAGGGCTTCGCGTCGATCGCCAAGACCGTGGCGCGCGCGGTCGCGGGCGAGGTCGGGCACCACTTCCGCTTCGAGGAAGAGCAGCTGTTCCCGCGGCTCGCGGGCGCCGGCGAGGGCGACCTCGTCGACCTGCTGCTCGAGGAACACCGGACCATCAACCGCACCGCTGCCGACCTGCTGCCGCTGCTCTTCTCGGCGTCGACCGGCCGCCTCGACGCGGCGCGGTTCGCGCAGTTGCGACCGCTCGCGCTGGAGTTCGCCGAGCGTCTCGAGGCCCACATCCACAAGGAGACCGCGGCGCTGCTGCCCGCCGTCGACGCCGTGCTCGACGACGACACCGACCGCGAGATCGCGCTCGCGTACGCCGAGTCCTGAGGGAGACGCCATGACCGTCGCCACCGCGGACAAGCCGGGCGTCCCCGCGCTTCGTCCCCTCGCCCCCGACGACCTCGAGGCGGTCGTCGCCATCGACGCCGCGCTCGGCCGCCGCTCGCGCCGCGGCTACGTCGAGCGCCGACTCGCCGCCGCGCTGCGCGAACCCGGCCTGCACGCGCAGTTCTGCGCGACCGACGGCGACGCGCTCGTGGGCTACGTGCTCGCGCGCGTGCTGGAAGGCGAGTTCGGGCGCAGCGCCCAGGCGTTGCGGCTCGAGTTGATCGGCGTGCGCCCCGGGCGCCAGCAGCGCGGCGTCGGCCGGGCGCTCCTCGACGCGCTCGCGGCCTGGGGAGCGCGCCACGGGGCGCGCGAGCTGCGCACGTCGGCCGCGTGGAACGACCACGCGATGCTCGGCTGGTTCGACGCGATGGGCTTCCGCCTGGCGCCGGGCCTGATCGTCGACCGCGCGGTCGGCGACGGCCACGACGACGAGCGGCGCGAGGACCCCCTCGACGCGCCCGGAGACGCGCACCGCGAAGTCGACTACGGCCTGCAGGCCGACAACACCGCGGCGCTGCTCGCGCGCGACCGCGCGGACGTGCGCACGATGTCGCGGGCGGACCTCGCCGACATCGTCCGCGTCGATCGCCGCGTCACCGGCCGCGACCGTGCCGCCTACATCGAGCACAAGCTCGCCGAGGCGATGGACGACGCCGCGATCCGGGTGTCGCTGACCGCCCGCCTCGACGGGCAGGTGGTGGGCTTCCTGATGGCGCGCGCCGACCTCGGCGACTACGGCCGCACCGACCCGGTCGCCGTGCTCGACACGATCGGCGTCGACCCGGCGTGGGGCCACCACGGCGTGGGCGCGGCGATGCTGTCGCAGCTGTCGATCAACCTGCGCGCGCTCACCATCGAGCGCGTCGAGACGATCGTGGCGCCGCAGGACTTCGGCTTGCTGGGCTTCCTGTACGCGCAGGGCTTCGCGCCGTCGCAGCGCCTCGCGTTCCTCCGCGGCTGAGCCCGCGGACCGCCCGGCGTGCGATGATGCGCGCGATGAACGCCCCTGCACCGCCCGACGAGAGCGTGGTTCGCGACGCGCTCGCCACCGTCGTCGATCCCGAGGCCGGCATGAACATCATCGACCTCGGCCTCGTCTACCGGGTCGAGTCCGGCCCCGCCGGGGTCGTCGTGGACATGACGATGACCACCCCGGCCTGCCCGGTCGCCGACATGCTGGTCGACGAGGCGCGGTCGGCGGTCGCCCAGGTGGCCCCGCCCGGCACGCCCATCGACGTGCGGCTGGTCTGGGACCCGATCTGGAACCCGTCGATGATGTCGGGGGTGGCGAAGGACCACTTCGGCTGGGTGTGAGCGGCGCGCCCGCCCCGGTCGTCGCCGTGCGCTGGCGCGTGGCGCTGCTCGCGCTCGGGGCGCTCGCGCTGGTCACCGGGGTGCTCGCCGGGCTCGCGCGGCTCGGCGTCGGCGTCCCCGACGCCGCCGCAGGCAAGGCGGCGCTCCACGGCCCGCTGATGATCGGCGGCTTCTTCGGCGTCGTGATCTCGCTCGAGCGCGCGGTCGCGCTCGGCCGGCGCTGGGCCTACGCCGCACCGCTCCTCGCAGGACTCTCCACGCTGGCGACCTTCGTCGGTTCCGCGCACGGGCCGTGGCTGCTGGTCGCGGCGAGCGCCGTGCTGTTCGCGGCGACGGCGGACGTCGTGCGCCGCCAGCCGGCGCTTTTCACCTTCACCCTGCTTTGCGGCGTCGCGTGCTGGCTCGCGGGCAATCTCGCCTGGGCGCTGGGCGGAGTGCCGCACGCGAGCACCTGGTGGTGGCTCGCCTTCCTGGTGCTGACGATCACCGGCGAGCGTCTCGAGCTGTCACGCTTCCTGCCGCCCTCGCCGGCGGCGCGGCGGGCGTTCGCGGCGATCCTCGCCGCGTTCGCGGTCGCGCTCGCCCTCGAGGCGAACGGAACGGAGGCGGGCGTGCGCGTGCTCGGCGCGTCGCTGGTCGCACTCGCGACCTGGCTCGGGAGGCAGGACGTCGCGCGGCGCACGGTGCGCGGCGAAGGACTCACCCGCTACGTCGCCGCCTGCCTGCTGTCCGGCTACGCGTGGCTCGGGTTCGCAGGCGCAATGCTCGCGCTCGGCGAGACCGCGCCGGGGGGCGCGCAACGCGACGCGGCGCTGCACGCGCTCGCGCTCGGCTTCGTGTTCGCGATGGTGTTCGGCCACGCGCCGATCATCGTCCCGGCGGTGCTGCGCAGCCCGGTGCCGTACCGCCCGCTCTTCTACGTGCCGCTCGCGCTGTTGCACGCCTCGCTCGCCGTGCGGGTCACGGCCGACCTCGCCGGCGCGGTGCCGCTCGCCCGCGCGGGCGGGCTCGCCAACGCGCTGGTGCTCGCGCTGTTCGTGGTCACGATGGCGACTTCCGTGCTCCGCGCCCGAAGAGGCTGACCACGAGCGCGCGCAGCCACGCGTGCGCCGGCTCGTGGGTGGCCGTCGTGTGCCACAGCATCCGCACGTCGTACTCAAGGGGCTCGCCGGGCAGCTGCCAGACCCGCACCGGCCAGCGCGCCGCCATCGCGCGCGCGTACATCTGCGGGACGATGGCAAGCAGGTCGGTCGTCGTGACGAGCTCGGGCAGCGCGGCGTAGTGCCGCGCGCGCACGAGCGTGCGCTGACCCAGTCCCAGCTCGTCGAGCATGCGCTGCACGCTCTCGTGATAGGTGGCCGTCGGCGCGGCGACCGCAAGCGAGGCCGCGGCGAGCTGGGCCGGCGACAGGATCCGCCCCGCCTTGCCCTGCGGCCGCCAGTCGCGCGAGGTGACCGCGACGTAGCGCTCGCGGAACAGCGGCTCGCCGACGAGGTCGCGCTGCGCCGGCGCGAGGATGCCGATCGCGAGGTCGACGTCGCGCGCCTCGAGCGCGGCGGCGACCGCGTGCAGGGGCACCCCCGCGTTCTCCACCTGCGCGCCCGGCGCGCTCTGCCGCAGCGCGGCCACCAGCCGGGGCAGGAACAGGATCTCGCCCAGGTCCGACATCGACAGCCGCCAGAACGCGGCGTCGCTGCGGGGGTCGAAGTGGCCGGCCTCCGCGAGCGCCGCCTCCAGCGCGCGCAGGTAGGCGGTGACCGCCGGGACGATTCGCCCGGCGAGGCGCGTCGGGTTGAGGCCGCGTGGCGAGCGCACGAACAGCGCGTCGCCGAAGTGCTCGCGCAAGCGCGCGAGCGCGTGGCTCACCGCTGGCTGCGACAACGCGAGCTGGCGCCCCGCGGCCGTCACCGAGCCGGTGACGTGGATCGCGACCAGCACGCGCAGCAGGTTGAGGTCGAGGTGGCGGAAGGGCTTCATGCGCGTCAAGCATATCGCAGATTCCAACAATCGATTTGACGCATGTGACTTGCGGCGCCACCATGGCTCGCACGTGACATCCGCGGGGAGGCGCGCATGCTCGAGATCGTCATCCAGGGACGCGGTGGCCAGGGAGCGCAGACCGCCGGCAACCTCCTCGCGGCGACGTTCTTCGCCGCCGGGGCGCGGGTGCAGAGCTTCGCCACCTACGGCGGCGCGCGACGCGGCACCCCGGTGTCGTCTTTCATCCGCGTCGACGAGCGCCCGATCCGGCTGCGCTGCGACATCGAGCGTGCCGACGCGATCCTGTGCTTCGACGCGACGCTGCTCGAGGGGCGGCTGCTCGCGGCAGCCGACGAGCGCACGCTGATCGTCGTCAACTCGGGCCGCGGCCGCGCCGACTTCGCCCGCACGCACCCCGGCTACCGCGTCGTCCCGGTGGACGCGATCGCGATTTCCCGCCGCGCGGGGCTCGGCCGGATCGTCAACTCCGCGCTGCTGGGCGCCTTCGCGCGCGTGGTCGGCCACCCGCCGCTCGCCGCGCTCGAACGGACGCTTCGCGAGCGCTCGCCGCGCCTCGTCGAGGAGAACCTCGCCGCCTGCGCCGCGGGCTATGCCGCGGTCGCGGACGACCGGGCAGCAGCCTTCGAGGAGGATGCCGCATGAACGGGCCCGTGCCTGCGATCTGGACCACGTCCACGACCGAGGCGATCCACACCGGATCGTGGCGCTCGGCGCTGCCACGCCACGTGCAGGCACCGTCGCCCTGCCACGCGGCCTGCCCGGTCAACGGCGACATCGCCACGTGGATCGGCCATGCACGTGCACGCGACTACCGCGGTGCATGGGAGGCGCTGGTCCGCCACAACCCGTTCCCGGCGGTCGCCGGACGGGTCTGCCACCACCCGTGCGAGCACGCGTGCAACCGCGGCGCCTACGACGCCGCGGTGTCGATCTGCCGCCTGGAGCGCTTCGTCGGCGACGAGGCGATCGCCCGCGGCTGGCCGCTGCCGGCCCCGGCCACCGAGCGCGGCGCGCGCGTGGCGGTCGTCGGCGGCGGGCCGGCGGGACTGTCCGCCGCCTACCAGCTGCGGCGCATCGGCTACCAGGTCACGCTGGTCGAGGCGCAGCGCGAGCTCGGCGGCCTGATGCGCCACGGCATTCCGTCGTACCGGCTCGCGCGCGAAGTGCTCGACGCGGAGATCGCGCGCATCGTCGCGCTCGGCGTCGACCTTCGGCTCGGCGAGCGGCTCGACACACCCGACGCCTGGCAGCGCCTGCGCGCCGAGCACGATGCGGTGCTGATCGCGACGGGCGCGCAGGTCCCGAAGCGGCTGCCGGCGCTCGACTACGCGAAGCCGTGGGTCGCCGACGGCGCCGCTTGGCTCGCCGCCGCGAACGCGGGCATGCCGCCCGCGCTCGGGCCGCGCATCGTCGTCGTCGGGGGCGGCAGCGCCGCACTCGACGCGGCGCGCAGCGCCCGCCGCGCCGGCCACCAGGTGACGCTGGTCGCCCTCGAGGCGCGCGCGCAGATGCCGGCGCAGGCCGAGGAGGTCGAGGAGGCGCTCGAGGAAGGCATCGCGCTCGTCGACGGCGCGATGCTCGTCGCCGCGACGGAAGGGTCCAACGGCCTTCGCGTCGAGTGCGTGCGCGTGCGCTTCGCGCCGGGCGCGCACCGCGGGCAGTTCTCGGTCGAGCGCCTCGAGGGAAGCGACTTCGCGC
>Ga0114939_10000659_pt1 | contig 28709 bp, 23 predicted proteins | sample AshMeaCrysSpring_FD_87196 | JGI IMG/M metagenome (GOLD analysis project Ga0114939, IMG submission 87196) | Groundwater microbial communities from Big Spring, Nevada to study Microbial Dark Matter (Phase II) - Ash Meadows Crystal Spring | ecosystem: Environmental > Aquatic > Deep subsurface >...
ACGTGCTGTACGACTTCACCCGCCAGGACGCCAGCGGCGCGTCCTGCACCGCACATGCCTGGGCCAAGGTGCCGCCGCGCCTGAACCCGGCCCAGCGCAGCGAAGCCATCGCGCGCGCCACCGCGCTGCTGAAGGCCCACGACGCGGTGCTGGTGGCCCACTACTACGTCGACGGCGACCTGCAGGACCTGGCGCTGGCCACCGGCGGCATCGTCGCCGATTCGCTGGAGATGGCACGCTTCGGCCGCGACCATGCCGCACAGACGCTGGTGGTGGCGGGAGTGCGCTTCATGGGCGAAAGCGCCAAGATCCTGTCGCCGGGCAAGCGCGTGCTGATGCCCGACCTGGACGCCACCTGCTCGCTGGACCTGGGCTGCCCGGCCGACGAGTTCGGCGCCTTCTGCGACGCGCATCCTGATCGCAAGGTGGTGGTCTATGCCAACACCAGCGCGGCGGTGAAGGCAAGAGCCGACTGGATGGTCACCAGCTCCTGCGCGCTGGCGATCGTGCAGCACCTGAAGGATCAGGGCCAGAAGATCCTGTGGGCGCCCGACCGCCACCTGGGCCGCTACATCCAGCAGCAGACCGGCGCCGACATGCTGCTGTGGAACGGCGAGTGCATCGTGCACGACGAGTTCAAGGCGCTGGAGCTCGAATTGCTGCGCAAGGACCATCCGCAGGCGATGGTGCTGGTGCATCCCGAATCGCCCGAGGGCGTGGTGCGCCAGGCGCACTTGGTGGGCTCGACCTCGCAGCTGCTGAAGGCGGTGATCGACGGCACGGCCAGCGAGTACATCGTCGCCACCGACAACGGCCTGATGCACCGCATGCGCCAGCTGGCGCCGGGCAAGACGCTGATCGAGGCGCCCACCGCCGGCAACAGCGCCACCTGCAAGAGCTGCGCGCACTGCCCGTGGATGGCGATGAACGCGCTGCAGGGCGTGGTCGATTGCCTGGAGAAGGGCGACAACGAGATCCAGGTGCCCGAGCCGGTGCGCAGCCAGGCGCTGGGCTGCATCGAGCGCATGCTCGATTTCGTCAAAGCGCATCCGCAGAGCGTGGCCCAGCCGCGCAGCGGCTTCGTGCCGGACATCGGGGTGGCCTGATGAAGTTCGAAGCCAACGAGACCCTGGAGCAGGCGCGCGAACGCAACATCCGCGACGCGCTGCGCGAAGACCTGGGCACAGGCGACTGGACGGCGATGCTGGTGCCGGCCGCGAGGGAGGTCGACGCCCAGGTGGTGGTGCGCGAGGACGCGGTGCTGTGCGGCCGCGACTGGTTCGATGGTGTCTTTGCCGCTTTCGGCGGCGATGCCCGCATCGACTGGGCCCACGCCGAAGGCGCCGACATGGCCGCCGGCAGCGTGGTCTGCCGCATCCGCGCCGAATCGCGCACGCTGCTCACCGCCGAGCGGCCGGCGCTGAACTTCCTGCAGCTGCTCAGCGCCACCGCCAGCGCGACGCGCCGGCACGTGCGCGCCATCGAAGGCGCCTCGCCCAACCCGCGCGGCTGCGCCATCCTGGACACGCGCAAGACGCTGCCCGGGCTGCGCCTGGCGCAGAAGTACGCGGTGCGCGTGGGCGGCGGCCAGAACCAGCGGCTGGCGCTGTGGCACGGCATCCTGATCAAGGAGAACCACATCGCCGCGGCCGGCGGCGTGCCGCAGGTGATGCAGCAGGCTCTGGCGCTGAAGGCCGGCGTAGAGATCCAGATCGAGGTGGAGACGCTGGAGCAGCTGCAGCAGGCGCTGGACGCCGGCGCCACCAGCGTGCTGCTGGACAACTTCCCGCTGCCGCGCGTGCGCGAGGCGGTGGCGCTGGCCGCCGGCCGCGCGCTGCTGGAGGTGTCCGGCGGCGTCACGCTGGAGCGCCTGCGCGAGATCGCCGCCACCGGCGTGGACCGCATCTCGATCGGCGCGCTGACCAAGGACGTGCGCGCGGTCGACTATTCGATGCGGGTGGTCGACGCGTAGATCGCGGCGCCCGGCCGCAACTCAGCCGCCGGCCAACTCGACCAGGAAGTCCAGGAAGACGCGCACGCGCGGCGACTGCAGGCGCCGGCTCGGGTAGACCGCCGTGAGCCGCGAACCGGCCTGGGCGAAGCCGATGTGCTGCAGCACGCGCACCAGCAGCCCCTGCGCCAGCAGCTCGTCGCAATACGGGCGCGGCAGCAGCGACACGCCGCCGCCGTCGAGCACCACGCGCCGCACCACCAGCGGATGGTTGACCTTGATGACGCCGCGCGACAGATCGATGTGCGCGTCCTCGCCGTTCACCTGCAGCGCGAGGCGGCGCTGGGCGTACCGCGTCTCGCAGATCTGCACCTGCGCGCGGATGGCGTCCAGCGTCGCGCCGAGCGGGTGGTCGCGCAGCCAGCGTGGGCTGGCCACCCAGATCAGCTCGGGCTCGAGCAAGGTGCGCGACACCAGTTCGCTGTCTTCCAGAGGCCCCACCACGACCGCCAGGTCGACCTCGTCGCGCACCAGCGAGGCGCCTTGCGAAGTGACGACGATCTCCAGCTCCACCGCGGGATAACGGGCGCGGAAGTCCATCAGCCGCGGTGCCACCAGGTCGTGGCTGAAGGCCGGTGGCAGCGCCACGGTCAGACGGCCCGACGGTACCGACCCCAGCCCGGCCATCAACGCATCGGCCTCGCGCGCCTGCTCGACGATCCGCTGCGCCTGGCGAAAGAAGGCTTCGCCCTCGGCGGTGAGCCGCAGGCTGCGCGACGAACGGTTCAGCAGGCGCAGGCCCAGGCCGGATTCCAGTCGCGCGAGGGCGGCGCTCACCGTCGACTTCGGCGCGCCCAGCATGCGCGCGGCGGCGGAGATGCCGGCCTGCTCCACCACGGCCAGGAATACCGGCAGGTCGTCGAGGTTCCATTTCATGCGCGGCGCATGTCGTTCAGAAATCGGAACGTGACGTCCCGCTGATGTCGATTGTTCGGAAATTGCCGCCTGCATAGCATTGCGGCTTTCCCTGACCCACATCAAATCGGAGGCATCCCAGCATGGCTCGCGTCGTCGGCGGCATCGGCGCCTCGCACTCCCCCACCATCGGCTACGCCAAGGACACCGGCAAGCAGCACGACCCCGCATGGCAGCCGATCTTCGACGGCTTCGACGCCATCCGCGCCTGGGTGCAGAGCCGCAAGATCGACGTGCTGTTCACCATCTACAACGACCACGTCACCTCGTTCTTCTTCGACCACTACTCGGCCTTCGTGCTGGGCATCGACGACCTGTACGTTGCCGCCGACGAAGGCGGCGGCGCGCGCGAAGTGGCCCCGGCCCGGGGGCACCTGGGCCTGTCGCAGCACATCGCCAACGCGATGGTGGCCGACGAGTTCGACATGTCCTTCTTCCAGGGCAAGCCGGTGGACCACGGCCTGCTGTCGCCGCTGTCGATGCTGGGCGACGCGGACGGCCCCTGGCCCGGCCGCGTGGTGCCGCTGCAGGTGGGCGTGCTGCAGCTGCCGATCCCCAGCGCCAGGCGCATGTGGAAGCTGGGCCGCACGCTGCGCAAGGCGATCGAGAGCTACCCGGAGGACCTGAACGTCGCGATCATGGCCACCGGCGGCCTGTCGCACCAGGTGCACGGCGAGCGCGCCGGTTTTCTGAACGAGGCCTGGGACGCCGAGTTCCTGGAGCTGCTCGAGAAGTCGCCGCAGACGCTGGTGGACATGCGCATCGCCGACTACGCCGCCAAGGGCGGCATGGAAGGCGCCGAGGTCGTCATGTGGCTGATCATGCGCGGCGCGCTGTCCGAGCAGGTGCGTCTGGTGCACAAGCAGTGCTACGCGCCGTCGGTCACCAACATCGCCACGCTGGTGTTCGAGGACCTGGGCCCGGCCGCCACGCCGGAGCAGAACGCCGCCTACAGAGCGCACGTCGGCCGCGAGCTGGACGGCGCCGGTGCGTTGCCCGGAACCTACCCGTTCACGCATGCGCGCAGCCAAGCCAACATGCGGCTGAACGCCTTCCTGCACGACCTGGTGGACCCGGCGCACCGCGCGCGCTTCGTCGACGACTTCGAGGCGCTGGCCAGCGAGCGCGGCCTCAGCGACGAGGAGAAGACGCTGGTGCGGGAGCGCCGCTGGATCGAGATGATCCGTCGCGGCGTCAGCTTCTTCGTGCTGGAAAAGATGGCTGCCGTGCTGGGCGTGTCCAACCCTGCGGTGTACGCGGCCTTCCGCGGCGAGACGCTGGAGCAGTTCCTGGCCACGCGCAAGGTGCCGCTGACCTACACGGTGGCAGGCGGTGACAAGGCACGCGCCCTCGGCAGGTCGTGAGCCGGCGCGAAAAGAACCCGGACCCAAGAGCTTCCTTCCCCGGCCGGCCCGCTTCGCGCGGCCGGCCGAAAAGCCCAAGGCCGCACGGCCCAACCCCCGAGGAGACACGACGATGAAGCAACCGATCCAAGCCCTGAGGCTCAGCCGCCTGGCTGCCGCGCTGTGCGCTGCCGGCCTGACCGCGGGCTGCGGCAGCGACAGCGGTTCCGACGACACGGTGACCGAAGCCCCGGCCGGCCCCGGCGTCTACGACAGCCAGCTGGTCTTCGACCCTGCCAAGTACACGACGATCACCGTCACGCTCGACGGCGTCAGCACGCCGGTGCGCTGGTACCGCGAGGTGTGCTACGTCGGCAAGCCGATGACGCTCGCCGACCAGCAGCCGGCACTGGGCCCGCCGATCAGCGTCGACAACAAGAGCTGCGGCTACCAGAACATGAACATCTTCGTGCGCGAGGCGGATGCGGCCAGGCAGGACAACGCCATCCTGCTGAACGTCAACAACGCCGGCTGGTTCGCCAGCTACGTGGGCGGAGTCGGCGGCTGGAACGGCACCGACCCCATCACCAGCAGCAACTACCGCGGTGCCGACGTGGTCCACGGCCGCGCTTACCTCAGCACCAGCGACACCGACAAGATCGGCGCCGCGCTCAGCCGCGGCTTCGTCTACATCAACATGGCCTCGCGCAGCCGCGGCGCCACCGCGCCCGCCGGCGTCTACAGCGACGGCATCTACCAGGGCAAGGCGCCGGCGGCCATCGTCGACGCCAAGGCCGCCGTGCGTTACCTGCGCCTGAACGACAGCGCGATGCCGGGCAACGCCAGCCGCATCGTCGTCAACGGCACCAGCGGTGGCGGCGCCCAGGCGACGCAGCTCGGCGCCACCGGCGACCATGCCGACTACCTGCCGTACCTGCAAGCCGCCGGCGCGGCCGGCATCGACGCCAGCGGCAAGAGCTCGATCAGCGACGGCGTCTACGCCGTGGTGGCCTACTGCCCCATCCAGGACATGGGCAGCGCCGACATCGCCTACGAGTGGATGTTCAATGTGCTGGGTACGCGCGCTGCGGTGTCGGCGGACCAGAAGGCCGGCCTCATCGTCGACGCCGGCGGCAACGAACTCGTTCGCGCCGCCAACCCCGATCCCGCCGGCAGCGCCGAACTGATGAGCCAGTTCGCCAGCTACCAGGCGGGCCTGGGCCTGAACAACGACGACGGCACGGCGCTGACCGCCAACAACATGCTGGCCGCACTGCAGGGCGAAATCAAGAAGGCGGCCAGTGCGCACGCCGCGGCCGGCGGTTCGGTGGTCGCCTATGGGGCCTACGGCACCACCGCCGCCAACGGCGTGGCCGGCGGCAGCGGCACGCTCTACTACAAGAACGACTTCATCGACGTCGATGCGAGCGGCAAGGTCTCGTACTTCAACATGTCGAACTACCTGAAGTACGTGGCCAAGCAGGCGCGGCTGAAGGCCATGCCGAGCTTCGACCAGGTGGGCCAGACCGCCATCCTCCCGACGACGGCGACGGGCGACACCACGAGCACGGGCGCCGCCATCTATGGCAACTACCACGGAGGCGAGTCCAACCTGTTCGGCACCGCGGCGCAGGTCTACTCCAACTTCATCGAATACGCGTGGAACAACAACAACGGCGGTGACGCCGTCAATGCCGCGCAGAGCGACGTGGGCCTGCTGAACACCGGCTACACATGGGCCGGCAACCCGCAGCGCGAGTTCCTGCTCAACCAGTACAAGATGATCAACGCGCTGCCGTACATCGGCAAGACCAGCGGCATCACGCCGCACTGGCGCATCCGCAACGGCGCGCGCGATCGCGACACCTCCTTCACTGTCGCCTACAACATCAGCCGCGCGCTCAAGGCCGACGCCAACGTCAAGGACATCGACTTCGCCCTGCAGTGGGACAAGGGGCACGCCGGCAACTACGACGTGCAGAAGGCCTTCGCCTGGATCGACGCAAAGCTGGCCGCCACGCCCTGAGCCGGTCGCGGCGGGAAGACGCGCGCGGCGATCTCAGCGCCGCGAGCTCTTCGCCCGCCGCGTCAGCACCGTCGGGAAGCTGACCGGCAGCGTCTGCGGGAAGTCGCGGCTGTAGTGCAGGCCGCGGCTTTCGTGGCGCACCAGCGCCGAGCGCACGATCAGCTCGGCGTTGACCACCAGGTTGCGCAGCTCGAGCAGGTCGCGCGTGACCCGGAAGTGCGCGTAGTACTCGTCGATCTCGCTGTTCAGCAGCTTGATGCGGTGCAGCGCCCGCTCCAGGCGGCGCGTGGTGCGCACAATGCCGACGTAGTTCCACATCATCAGCCGCAACTCGTCCCAGTTGTGCGCGATGACCACCTGCTCGTCGGCGTCCTCGACCTGGCTCTCGTCCCAGTCGGGCACGCCGTCGGGCACGGCGTCCTCCGACGACAGGATGCGCTGCGCGCAGCTCGTGCCCAGCACCACGCACTCGAGCAGCGAATTGCTGGCCAGGCGGTTGGCACCATGCAGGCCGGTGTAGGTGGTCTCGCCCACCGCGTACAGGCCCGGCAGGTCGGTGCGGCCCTCCAGGTCGGTGACGACGCCGCCGCAGGTGTAGTGCGCCGCCGGCACCACCGGGATGGGCTGGCGCGCGATGTCGATGCCCAGCTGCAGGCAGCGCGCGTGGATGGTCGGGAAGTGCTCCTTCAGGAAGCCCTCGCCCAGCTGCGTGGCGTCCAGCCACACATGGTCCAGGCCGTGCTTCTTCATCTCGAAGTCGATGGCGCGGGCCACGATGTCGCGCGGCGCCAGTTCGGCGCGCGCGTCGTGGGCCAGCATGAAGCGCCCGGCCTCGCCATCGACACCCGGCAGGCGCAGTCGCGCGCCCTCGCCTCTCAGCGCCTCGGTGATGAGGAAGCTGCGCTCCTGCGGGTGGTACAGGCAGGTCGGGTGGAACTGGATGAATTCCATGTTGGCGACACGGCAGCCGGCGCGCCAGGCCATGGCGATGCCGTCGCCGGTGGCCGTGTCCGGATTGCTGGTGTAGCGATAGACCTTGCCGACGCCCCCGGTGGCCAGCACCACCGCCGAGGCGCGCAGGGTCTCGACGCGCCGCCGGTCCATGTCGAGCGCATAGACGCCGTGGCAGCGGGGGGCCGCGTCGTCGCCGCCGCGCCGCAGGTGGCGGTTGGTGATCAGGTCCACCGCCATCCAGCGCTCGCGCAGGCTGATGTTCGGGTGCGCACGCGCCTTCGCCAGCAGCGCGTCGTGGATGGCCTTGCCGGTGGCATCCGCCGCATGCGCGATGCGCCGCACGGTGTGGCCGCCTTCGCGCGTCAGGTGCAGGCCCAGCGGGCCGCTGGGGTCGGCCGAAAACGGAACGCCCTGCTCCACCAGCCACTCCACGGCCTGGGCGCTGCGCTCGGCGATGTAGCGCGCCGCGTGTTCGTCGACCAGCCCGGCACCCGCGTCCTGGGTGTCGCGCACGTGGGATTCGACGCTGTCGTCGTCGCCCAGCACGCCGACGATCCCGCCCTGGGCCCAGGCCGTCGCGCCTTCGTCGAGCTGGCGCTTGGCCAGCACCACCACCGGACGCTGGCGCGCGATGCGCAGTGCGACCGCCAGCCCGGCCAGGCCGGCGCCGACGATGACCACCGGCGCGGCCTGAGGGGAACGGGGTTGTTCGGACATGGGCATGCGGAAGACGCCGAAAGCGCATTCTAGGAGCCGCGCGGCGCCAACAGATGCACGTTTGCCCCCCGTTGCGCCGCCTCCATGCCCCACGCAGGCGGGAGCGGCGCCTACACTCGGCCGCGTCACTGCCAGTGCCACTGCCGCAGCCCAGCCGGCTGCCGCGAACACCCAGGCCCGCCATGTCAGACACCCTGCAAGAGCGACGCCCCTACGGCGCAGCCGCCGCGCAATCCCAGCTGCCGGTGGCCGAACGCGACACCGAACTGCTGTCGCCGGCGACGCAGATCGTCGGCGACAAGGACACCTACCTGGGCAACGCCCCCAGCGACATCGGCCGGCGCATTGCCGACGACCAGCTGGAGCTGTTCGTCGTGTGCCACCCGGCGGAGGCGATGCTGCAGCAGTTTGCCCAGCTCGCGCCGGACTTCATCGCCATCCACGACGTCGGCACCGCGATCTCGGCCCGCCTGCTGGGTGCCGTTGCCGCGGCCTCGTCGCGCAAGCTGCAGAAGCTGGTCATCCGGCGCCAGGGCTACGGCGTGGCGCTGGCCACGCTGCAGTTCGTGGAGCTGCCGCTGTCGCCGGGCCGCAACCTGCGCGTCTACACCACGCAGGTGGACGCCGACACGCAGACGCGCCACCAGCTTGCGCACGTGCTGCTGGCGCACAGCCGGCTGGCCGTGATCATGGTCGGCGACCTGCCCGGCCACGCGCTCGAGAGCACCCTGCAGCCGCTGCGCGAAGCCATCGCGCAGGGCCCCTGGCCGAACCGGCACATGCTGATGGTTCCCATGTCGTCGGCCGCGACGCTGCCGGCGCAGGCCGCGTCGCTGGTCGGACACAGCGGCGTGCTGGTGCGCACCACGCCTCAGGTCAGCCGGCCGGCTGACGCCTGGTCCTACATCAGCGGCGCCTGGAATCGCGTCAACGGCGTCAACGAGACTGCGCAGCCGCGTGCTGCGGCCGCCCCGCCCGGCACCGTGCCATCGCCGGCCGCTGCGGCACCGGTCTTCGCGCGCGTCACAGCCGCGCCGGCCCATGCGCATGCGGCGGCCGCGCCGGCCTTCTCGCCGACGCAGCCGCTGGAAATGAACGCGATGCCCATCGTCGGCGCATCGCCGTCGCCGCTGCCGGCCAGGAGCGGCGGGCCGCCGTGGGGCGAGTACGTCAAGCGCTGTGCGTCGATCAAGGGCATGCAGGAGTGCTGCGTCTTCGACCTCGACGTGCAGCGTTCGCTGGCGCATTCGGGCTCGCAGCGCATGGCCGACCGGCTGGCCGTGAAGGGCGCGATGCTGCATGCCGTGATGGGCGACAGCGCGCGCGTCCTGGGCCTCGAAGCCGCCAGCCCGGATGCCACGGTCACGCTGGACGAGCACTACCTGCTGCTTCGCCCCATGCCCGGTCACCCGCGCGTGGCGCTGCACATGGTGCTGGACCGGCACCACGGCAACGTCGGCCTGGCGCGCGCGCAGCTGCACCAGATCGACCAGGCGCTGCTCGCGCCGCCCTGAAGGCCGCAAGCCCGCCAGCCGCCGCGCGCGGCGCGCGGGGACTCAGGCTCAACGCGGGGCCGGCTGGCGGCTCATCGCCGCATTGATGTTGGCATCGCGTTCGGCAGGCGAAGGGTGCAGGCTTTCGTAGGAGGTCTCGTGTCCCTGCGAGGCGCTGCTGTAGGCCAGGATGCCGGCGAAGGCCTGCCAGGCTTCGCGCGGCGAGATGTCCATGCGCCCCAGCCATTGCATGGCGCAGGCGTCGGCCTCCAGCTCCTGCTCGCGCGAATAGTCGATCTGGTTGCCGCGCATGAAGCTCACCAGGTCGGCGACCAGGATCCCGTAGCCCAGGCCGTCGCGCAGCATGGCCGCCCCGCCGGCAGACGATGGCGAAACGCGGGCCAGCGCCTTCCTGGCGATCTTCCACCCCGCGCTGCTGCTGACCAGCTTGTACTGGAGCTCCTTGATGGTGTGGCGCTTGTACAGGTGCGACAGCTCGTGGGCCAGCACGACGTCGCGCACCGCATCCTTCTCGTCCATCAGCGACAGGAAGCGCGGCGAAACGACGACGATGCCGCCCACCCGGGCGAAGGCGCCGTCGCGCAGGTCGTTGTCCAGCACCAGCCTGGCGCCTCCGGGAAAGCCGTCGATGCCCGAGCGCATCGCCGTCAGCCGCTCGTTCAGCCGCTGCAGGGCCTTGCGCTGCGAACGTCCGCTCGGCTCCGCCTTGCCGTCGTTGCCTGCGCTGGACAGCGTCGCCCAGGCCGTGCCGATGCCGCTCTCGACCGAGGCGGGCACCCAGACGGTCGTGTAGGCCAGGTAGCGCAGCAGGTCCTTGTCGGCCTGGGTCAGATCGGCGTGCTCGAAGTTGCTCGCCAGCAGCGCGTTGAGCCGCAGCTGTGCCTGGACGCCGCCGTATTCGGCCGCCTTCTCCCAGACATCGAAGCGCTCCTCGACCTTCAGGCACAGCCGATCGACCTGGAGTTCGTTCAGCGCCTGGGGGCTGGCCTTCAGCACCAGCGCCCCGCCACCCTGGCCCGCCTGCGCCGGAGCAGGCGCAGCCGTGGGCGCCGGCGCACTGGCCGCTGGGGCGAGCATGTTGGACAGCAGCCCCTTCATCTGCGACGCACCCGGTATCGCTATCGGCAACTGCGCCCGGCACGACAACGGCAGCGCCAGACCCACGACCAGCAGGCCGCTGGCAAGCCCATTTCGCCTCTTCATCGCATGCCCCTCCATGGCCAGGTCAGGACCTTCAACGCGAGCGCAGCTGCGCGTCCCAGTAGAGCTCGTTGTCCAGAAGTATCTCGATGCCGTCGATGCCCGCCGCGTCGGGATTCTTCGCCTTCAGTGCCGCCAGTTCGGCCTCGACGTCCGCCTGCATGCGCGCCGACATCACCGAGAACCCCCCCGCCGCGATGACGTTGCCGGAGGCATCCTGCAGCGAATAGGCATAGGCCGCACCCGGGAGCCAGGCCGACGGCGGCAGCTCGACCAGGCCCGCGCGCACGGCGAACTGCTGCGAGGCGCCGGAATCCAGGTTCGTCACGCGCAGCACACCGGCGTCGCCGCTGGACTGCAAGGGAATCGACAGCGCCCCGACGGGCCGCAGGACGACGCCGCAAGGCAGCCCGATCGCGCAGGGGGAACCGACGCGCCTGCCGCCGCCGACGCCGATGCCCTTTCCGGCGACGGCCGCCACGCGTGCGACATCGCTGCTTTCCATGCACGAGCGACTGGCGCTGCACAGGCCCTTCGACAGCGAGGGCACGGCCTCGGCAAAGTTGCGGCCCGGATGGCTGACCACGAACTGCTCGACGCCGCGTGCGCTGCGGAAGCGCCCTTCGACGACCTGGTCCGCGGCGCCGATGCGCCATTTCCCGCAGGACTCCAGGTGCTTGACCTTGGCTCCCTTTTCGATCGTCTGCGGGTCTCCCGGGCCTGCCAGCAGGCAGGCCGCGCTGCGGCACTGCACGAAGCAGTCGACGTCGGTCGGTGCCGCGGATGCGTGTCGAAGGGCGAACGCCAGCAGCAGCGCCAGCAGGGTCGGACCGGAGATCGGGATTCGCATGCTCATCTCCACGGCAGAGGGACTTGGCGCCACGACTGGCCAGCCCGGACGACAAGGGCGCCCAGCAAGGCCGCAGCGGACAGCAATTGCCAGAACTGGACTCCCGCATCCTTGGTGATTTCCGACAGATACAGCAGCGAGACCACGATGGCCGTCGCCCACAGCCACTGCCCCGCGATCTGCAGGCCGCGCGCCAGGCCGGACAGTTCGACCGGCCGCCCGGCGCGGGGCTGCGCCTCGTCCGTATGTCCCGCATGGGCTCCGAGGTAGGACTCCAGCATCATGCCCAGGATCAGCAGCGCGGGGATCGCCAGCTCGCCCCGCGCGATCTTCGGTGCGGCGGTGAACACCGTCTGAAACCACAGAAAGGCCAGCGCCGTCGCCAACGGCACCACCACCACCACGATGTCGTGCCACACGGGATTGCCGGACCGGACCGTCTTCAACCGCGCCAGCAGCCGATCGACGGCGGCGGCATACAGCAGGCCGAAGATCAGCCAGTACGCCAACTCCAGGTAGCGGTGCAGGACGCGCTCGGCCAGATCGGGCTGTGGAAGGGTCCGGGTGACGGCAATCGCCGCATGCACCCACGCCCCTGGCACGGGGACGTCGACCACGGGCACGGAGAACTTGTCGTCGGTGGTGCCGCTGTCCACGGTCAGCACGTAGGCCCTGCTCATGGGCAGGCCCTTCATGCTCTGCTTCAGGGCCTCGTAGAAGTCCGAGCCCGACGACGGCTGCGCAGGCGCATGGACATCGAAGAAGCCCACCGCATCGCGCGCCACACCCAGGGCGATCTTCTGGTGCTGGACCACCATGTGCGGCGAAACTTCGAGCAGGTCGTCTAGGCTCGGGCGATCTCCTTCGAGACTCTCTCCGCAGTACGGCGTGGCAGGCCTCGCCGCGGACTGCCCAGACGCGGGGCGGTGCCACAGCTTTGCCATCACCTGCCCCAAGCCCGGAAAGTCGAGCTTCTGCCCGTCGTCCGGCCGAAGGTACTCCGTCGCATAGTCGTACACGGCCTGCTGCGGCGCGTACACCAGCATCGGCGATGCGTAATGGATGCACGATGCGGCACCCATCGCCGCAGAGCAACAGGTCCGACGGATGAACCGGTTGCGGTGCAGGCGGGGCTCGCCTGCGGGGCGCGGAAAGGCAATCGCGACGACGTCTGCGCGCCGCGAAAGCATGCCGAGCGCTCGTGCCATCAGTTCCTCTTGCATCTGCACGGGCGAACAGCGCGCCTGGTCTGGCCGGCACCGCGACTCGGCAAGCAGCTCGCATTCTTCGGGCCGGCCGTGACCAGGCGTTGCCGCCGGCGCGATCGCCGCCGACTCGGTTGGCGCCACGTCGATATCGATGGCCACCAACGGGCGCTGTTCCGGCGGGACCTCCATCTTCCCGATCTGTTCCGCGAGGGCCTTGATCACGCACGCCAGCCGATCCCGGGGTATCGGCGTCTGCCGCTGCAGGAAGTACGAGTAGGCCTCGGGGGTCAGCGTCACGAGCGTGACGTTCATGTGCTTGTCACGCTTCCACTCGCCCAGCAGCGCCCGTGTCAAGGTCGAGCGCGGGTATGCGGACGCCGTGTCGGAGACATCCAGATGCGGCCGCCAGCCGCCGAGCTGGCCCAGCCCGCTGTCGAGCAGGTACACCGCGCGAGTGACCAAAGTTGCGAGCGGCTCGAGAGGCGCCGGCACCTCGTCCATGCCGCGGTCCACCCACAGCACCAGGCGGGTCGCCGCCGACGTCAGCGGCTCGAGCCACTTCGGCTCGGAGAGTTCCAGAGCCGCCAGCGTGCATGCCAGAAACAACGGCAAAGGCAGCACCGGTACCAGCCTGGACCCGTACCACCGCGACGCGCACGTCGCGAAGCGAACGAGCAGTGCCCGGAAGCGCGTTGCGAATGCATCGAGCATGGCCAGGAACCGCTTGGAAAACGGTCTGCTGGCCATCCCTGCTCCCTGCGCTGGACCGGCACATCCCCAAGCCTGTCGCCTCATTCTCCGCATCCGGGATGCCGCGTCAATCAAGACCGGGCTGGCGGTATCGGTACCGCGGCCGGGCATTGCGTCTCGGCCGGACGGCCGACATGCGAGCGGCGGAGGCCGGCGCTCCGCCACGGGCCGCCGCCGCAACGCCGCCTGCAGCGCAGGCCATGCCACCGGATTGCGGCGGTGGAACACCGCACCGACGTGGGTGCCCCGCACGCCGGGCGCCCGGGACATCGGCCTGGCGACGCGCCGCCGAACAGGCGGTCCTCGCCAACCTGAAAGCACCCCGCTGCAAGCCTTCGCCGACTGCCGTTCCGGCCCGGGCGCGTCTTCGCAGCCGCAGGGCTGTAACAGGCGGGGCACGCCCCCCCGAAACCCGGTGCCTCCCCCGGCATGCGGGGATGCGGCCGCATGCCGCGCCGGGATAGCCTTCGCTCCAAGGGTGCAAGCAGCACCCGCATCCTTGGAAGGCAGTGTCAAGAATGAAGAACAAGCTCTCGCGTCTGGCCTTGGCCGCGCTCCTTTGCGGCCTTTCGGCCGCATCGCAGGCCGCGACGATGACGCTCAAAACGTGGACCTATGGCAACGGCAACGGGGTGAGCGCGTCCGCGCCGGCCTACGGCGGCCGGGCCGGCGGCTTCAGCGGCACCTTGTCGGGCGCCGGTGCGCCCTTCGACGGCGACATCGACACCTATTGCGTCGAGCTGGCCCAGACCTTCCAGTGGAACACCGCCTACGACAACTACAACCTGGTTTCCGCACTCGGCTACTTTGGCGCCGCCAAGGCCGGCACGCTGGGCAAGCTGATGAGCTACGCGAATCCTTTGATCGATGCTGCGGCGAGCGGCAAGGATGACTTGTCCACTTCGCTTCAGCTGGCCATCTGGAACACCGTCTACGACACGGACGACACCCTCGCCAGCGGCAACTTCAAGGACACGAGCGGCTTTGCCGCGCAGGCGACCGCCTTTCTGTCGGGGGCGAAGAACGCGGCCAACGAACTGGAACTGTGGGTTCTTCAATCCAAGACCGACGAGCCGGCCGGGACCCGCGGGCGGCAGGACCAGCTGATCTGGATCGAACGGATCCCGGGCCAGGAAATACCCGAGCCCGCGAGCCTGGCCCTGGTGGCCGCCGCGCTGGGCGGGCTGGGCATCTCCTCGTCGCGTCGGCGCCAGCCGCGCAGCGGCTGAACGCCGCCCTGCACCCCCAGACGGCAACGGCCCGATCCGAAGATCGGGCCGTTTGCCTTTCTTGCTGCCGCGCCGCCGGACTCAGTGCACGACGCGGGAGAAAACGAACTCGCCGTTCTCCACGTCCACCGGGATCACGTCCTTCGGGCCGAAGCGGCCCTGCAGGATCAGCTTGGCCACCGGGTTCTCGATGCGGTGCTGGATCGCGCGCTTCAGCGGGCGCGCGCCGAACACCGGGTCGAAGCCCACCTTGGCCAGTTCGTCCAGCGCCGCCGCCGACACGTCGAGCCGCATCTCCAGCTTCTCCAGGCGCGACTCGAGAGCGCGCAGCTGGATCTTCGCGATCGACGCGATGTGCTCGCGCCCGAGGGCGTGGAACACCACCGTCTCGTCGATGCGGTTCAGGAACTCAGGCCGGAAGTGCTGCTTGACCTCGCCCATCACCGCCTCGCGGATCAGCTCGCCGTCCTGCCCCGCCATCTGCATGATCAGGTGGCTGCCCAGGTTGCTGGTCATCACGATCACGGTGTTCTTGAAGTCCACGGTGCGGCCCTGGCCGTCGGTCAGGCGGCCGTCGTCGAGCACCTGCAGCAGCACGTTGAACACGTCGGGGTGGGCTTTCTCCACCTCGTCGAGCAGCAGCACGCTGTAGGGCTTGCGCCGCACCGCCTCGGTCAGGTAGCCGCCCTCGTCGTAGCCGACGTAGCCGGGCGGCGCGCCGATCAGCCGGCTGACCGAGTGCTTCTCCATGAATTCGCTCATGTCGATGCGCACCATGTGGTCCTCGCTGTCGAACAGGAACCCTGCGAGCGCTTTGCACAGCTCGGTCTTGCCAACGCCGGTCGGGCCCAGGAAGAGGAAGCTGCCCAGCGGCCGGTTCGGGTCGGACAGGCCGGCGCGGCTGCGGCGGATGGCGTCGGCCACCGCGACGATGGCCTCGTCCTGGCCGACCACGCGCTCGTGCAGCTTGGTCTCCATCTGCAGCAGCTTGTCGCGCTCGCCCTGCATCAGCTTGCTGACCGGGATGCCGGTGGCGCGTGACACCACCTCGGCGATCTCCTCGGCGCCGACCATCGTGCGCAGCAATTGCGGCGCGCCGCCCTTGCCCGAGGCGCCCTTCTTGCCGGCCTCCTTGGCCTGCGCCTCCTTCAGGCGCTTCTCCAGTTCGGGCAGCTTGCCGTACTGCAGCTCGGCCACCTTGTTGAAGTCGCCCTTGCGCTTCAGCTCCTCGATCTGGAACTTGATGCGGTCGATCTCTTCCTTGACCTGCGCCGAACCCTGGGCGGTGGCCTTCTCGGCCTTCCAGATCTCCTCCAGGTCGGCGTACTCGCGCTCGAGCTTGCCGATCTCCTCCTCGATCAGCGCCATGCGCTTGATCGAGGCCTCGTCCTTCTCCTTGCGCACGGCCTCGCGCTCGATCTTCAGCTGGATCAGCCGGCGGTCGAGCTTGTCCATCGCCTCGGGCTTGGAGTCGATCTCGATCTTGATCTTGGCCGCGGCCTCGTCGATCAGGTCGATGGCCTTGTCGGGCAGGAAGCGGTCGGTGATGTAGCGGTGGCTCAGCTCGGCCGCGGCCACGATGGCCGGGTCGGTGATCTCCACGCCGTGGTGCACCTCGTACTTTTCCTGCAGGCCGCGCAGGATGGCGATGGTCGCCTCGACGCTGGGCTCGTCCACCAGCACCTTCTGGAAGCGGCGCTCCAGCGCGGCGTCCTTCTCCACGTGCTTGCGGTACTCGTCCAGCGTGGTCGCGCCGATGCAGTGCAGTTCGCCGCGCGCCAGCGCGGGCTTGAGCATGTTGCCGGCATCGATGGCGCCTTCGGCCTTGCCGGCGCCGACCATGGTGTGGATCTCGTCGATGAACAGGATGATCCGGCCTTCGTCGGCGGCCACTTCCTTGAGCACCGCCTTCAGCCGCTCCTCGAACTCGCCGCGGTACTTGGCACCGGCCAGCAGGCCGGCCATGTCCAGCACCAGCACCTTCTTTTCCTTCAGCGTGTCGGGCACCTCGCCGTTGACGATGCGCTGCGCCAGGCCCTCGACGATGGCCGTCTTGCCGACGCCCGGCTCGCCGATCAGCACCGGGTTGTTCTTGCTGCGCCGCTGCAGCACCTGGATGGCACGGCGGATCTCGTCGTCGCGGCCGATCACCGGGTCGAGCTTGCCCTGGCGGGCGCGCTCGGTCAGGTCGAGCGTGTACTTCTTCAGCGCCTCGCGCTGGCCTTCGGCTTCGGCGGAATCGACCTTCTGCCCGCCGCGCACGGCCTCGATGGCCGCTTCCAGCGCCTTGCGCGTCAGGCCATGGCCACGCACCACGCCGCCGATGTCGCTCTTGCTGTCGGCCAGCGCCAGCAGGAACATCTCGCTGGCGATGAACTGGTCGCCGCGCTTGCCGGCCTCCTTCTCGGCGGCCTGCAGCAGCTGGGCCAGGTCACGCCCCACCTGCACCTGGCCACCGCCCTGCACGCTGGGCAGGCCGCCGATCAGGCTGTCCATGGCCGTCTTCAATGCAGCGGTGTTGGCGCCGGCGCGGTCGAGCAGCGCCTTGGGGCCATCGGCCTGGTCGAGCATCGCCGCCAGCAGGTGAGCCGGCTCGATGTACGGGTTGTCGCGGGCAATGGCCAAGCTCTGGCCCTCCGCCAGTGCCTGTTGGAACGCCGTGGTCAGTTTGTCGAGACGCATGGGAAAACTCCTTTGACTGAAGGGTCATCTTGGGCGAGGCGCCGGGTTTTCAAGAAGGCCACCGCGAAGAAGCCTCACCGGCCGGGGGCGCCAGCCGGCCCCGGCCCGAGGGCGTCCGCCCGCGGCGCCGGTGCCGGCCGGGACGTCGGTGTCCTTGCGGGCGTCTCCCGGACCACGCGCGCCGGCGGCTACTGCTCGATCGCCTCGTCGCCTTCGCCGTCGGTGTAGAGGCACTCCCGCCCGAGGTGGTCGAGGCAGAGCTCCGCCGTCCAGGGCAGCATCAGCGATCCGCAGCGCGAGTCGCGGAACAGCCGCTCCAGCGGCAGGGCCTTGAGCATCGACTGCCCGCCGCAGGTGCGCAAAGCCAGCGAGCAGATGGCGTGCGCGTTCTCCATCACCGTGAAATGCGCCGCCAGCAGGCGCTGGCGCGCCTCGGCATCCGGGTCGATGCCGGCTTCGCGGATGCTCTGCAGAAACAGCGCCCGCGTCTGTTCCAGCTTGATGCGCATCTCCGCCACGGCCGCCTGCTTGGTCGGGTACATGCGCCGCTTCACCGGCGACATGCCCGGCAGTTCGGCGCGCAGGTACATGACGCTGAAGTCGTAGGCCGCCTGCGCGATGCCCAGGTAGGCGGGCGACTGCACGGTGTAGAGGTACGGGTAGCGGCAGGTCGCCTGGTGATACAGGCCTTCGGGCAGGAGGCGTGCGCTGTCCGGCACGAACACCTCCTGCAACTGCAGGTTGCGGCTGACCGTGCCGCGCATGCCCAGCGGGTCCCAGTCGCCGACGATGTCCAGACCGGGTGCATCGGCCGGCACCGCCAGGTACAGGGCGTCGTCCAGCGTGGCACCGGGCAGGTCGGGCGTGCACGGCACGCCGTAGACGTCCGCCGCGCCGGACAGGGAGACGAAGATCTTCCGGCCGGTGACCCGGTAGCCCCCATCGACACGGCGTGCGACCGTCGCCCAGGGCGCCCGGCCGGCCGCGGCGGCGCCGCCCTCCGAGAACGGCTGCGCATAGAGCCTGCCGTCGCGCACGATGCCCTCGAAGTGGCGGGCGCGGTGACGATCGTGCTCGGCACGCTGCGCCGGGCTCATGTCCAGCAGGTCGGCGATGAAGCCCATGGCCAGGCCGGCCGACACGTGCATGGCAAAGGACAGCGAGGTGGCCGCGCAGTGGCGCCCCAGTTCGGCGATGACCAGCGCGCAGGTGGCGAAGTCGGCTCCCAAGCCGCCATGCGCCACGGGCACGGCCAGCCCGAGCAGGCCGGCGCCGCGCAGCGCCGCGAAGCTGTCGACCGGGAAGCTGGCCTCGCGATCGTGGCGTGCCGCCTGCGCGGCCAGATGGCTCAGGCCGAGTTCGGCGGCGCGGGCCACCAGATCGCGCTGCGCCGCCGTCAACCCATCCGCGCCGCCGGCAATGTGCAGCGGCCGGTAGCCTGACGCAACGCTCGGGACAGGGGGCAGCGTCATGTCTTGCTCCTTCGGCTCGGTTCCTGGCCCGGTCAGAGAATCTCGCCCAGCATGCGGTAGTGGCCCGACTGGAACACCAGCGGCGTCAGCGCCGCCTCGCGAACGCGCAGCACCTGGCCGATGAACAGCACATGGTCGCCGGCCGACTGCGACGACACCTGCTCGCACTCGAACACCGCCGCGCACCCGGCCAGCACCGGCACGCCCCCCAGCCCCTCGGACCACTGGCCCTCGGCGAACTTGTCGGCCACCGGAGATGCGAAGCGCCGCGACAGGTCGACCTGGTTCTCCGCCAGAACGTTCACCGCGAAGCCCGGGGCGGCGCCGAACACCGGCAGGTTCGGGCTGGCCGCGCGCAGCGACCAGAGCACCAGCGCCGGTTGCAGCGACAGCGCGCCGAACGAATTGGCGGTCAGACCGACCAGGGTGCCGTCCGCGGCGCGGCAGGTGACGATGGTCACGCCGGTGGCGAAGCGCCCGAGCGCCGTGCGCAGCACCTGCGACGACAGCGCGGCATCGACGACATGCTGCTTCACGGCTCGACCTCAGGCGCGCACCAGCAGCCGTGCCAGGCCAAAGCCCGCGGCAACGCAGGCCAGCGAGCCGAACACATGGGCGGCGGCATGCAGCAGCGCCAGCAACGCCTGCCCGCGCTGCAGCAGGTACAGCGATTCGCCCGAAAAGGCCGAGAAGGTGGTCAGGCCGCCGAGGAAGCCGGTGATGACGAAGGCGCGGGGCAGTTCCGCGGGCCAGTGCTCGAACCACATCAACGCCAGCCCGATCATGAAGCCGCCCGTGCAGTTGACCAGCAGCGTGCCCAGCGGGAAACCCTGCCACAGCGGGTTCAGCCACACGCCGGCCGCCCAGCGCAACACCGCCCCGACGGCCGCCCCCAGCGCGACCGCCAGCATCGTGGACCAGGGAAATGTGGTGATCAAGCGGCGCTCCCGCGGCTGCCGGTCGCGCGGCGATCAGGCGGCATTGGCGGAGCGCAGGCCCCAGCGCTCGAGCGCGGCATCGTCGCTGCTGCGCGCGTCGACCCAGCGCGAGCCCTGCGCGCCGCTCTCCTTCTTCCAGAACGGGGCCTGCGTCTTCAGGTAGTCCATCAGGAACTCGCAGGCCTGGAAGGCCTGGCCGCGGTGCGCGGAACTGACCGCCACCAGCACGATCTGGTCGCAGGGCTGCAGCACGCCGACGCGGTGCACCACGCGGGCGCCCCGGATGTCGAAGCGCTTGCAGGCCTCGTCGATCATGGCTTCGATGGCCGCCTCGGTCATGCCCGGGTAGTGCTCGAGCTCCATCGCGCGCAGGCTCTGGCCGCCGCTGTGGTCGCGCACCGTGCCCACGAAGGCCACGACCGCGCCGACGCCGCCGTCGTGCGCGCGCAGCGCCGCGACCTCCTCCGACAGGTCGAAGTCGGCGGGTCGCACCGAAACGCGCTCGCGCATGTTCAGCCCCCCGTCACCGGCGGAAAGAAGGCGACCTCGGCACCGTCCACGAGCAACGTGTCCTCGCCGCACATGCGCTGGTCCTGGGCGCAGCGCACCGCGCGGCCGCGCGCCAGCAGTTCGGCGTGCTTCGGGCTGCTCGCAATCAACGCGTCGCGCAACTCGCTGAGCGTGCTGCCGACGGGCATGTCGATGGCCTGCTGCGCGCCCAAGGCCTCGCGCAGCGACGCGAAATAGCGTACCTGGACCTTCATCGGGCGATCAGTTCGGTCATCGGCAGGAAGCGTACCGTATCGCCGCGCCGCAGCGCCTGGCCCGGCGCATTGTCCACGAGGCCGTCGGCCCAGACGGCCGAGGTCAACACCGCCGAGCTCTGATTCGGGAACAGCGACAGCCCGCCCTCGCCGTTGACGCGCACGCGCAGGAATTCGCGACGCTTGTCGGGCCGCGGCCAGTCGAAATCGGCGCGCATGGGCAGGCCCGCCGGCGGCGCGGCGTCGGCACCCTGCAGGGCGCGCAGCAGCGGCGTCACGCACAGCACGAAGGTGACGAAGCTGGACACCGGGTTGCCCGGCAGCCCGACGAACAGCGCGTCGGGCCCCGGGTCGCCGCGCACCGCGCCGAAGGCCAGCGGCTTGCCGGGCTTGATCGCCACCTGCCAAAGGTCCAGCCGGCCTTCGGCCTGCACCGCCGGCTTGAGGTGGTCCTCCTCGCCCATCGACACGCCGCCCGAGCTGAGGATCAGGTCGTGGCCCTGCGCCGCCCGGCGCAGCGCCTGCCGCGTGGCCTGCAGCCGGTCCGGCACGATGCCCAGGTCGGTGCACTCGCACCCGCTGGCCTGCAGCAGCGCCCGCAGCATGAAGCGGTTGGAGTTGTAGATGCCGCCGGCCTTCAGGGGCTGGCCCGGCATGACCAGTTCGTCACCGGTGGACAGCAGCGCCACGCGGGGCCGCCGCACCACCTGCAGCTCGGCCGCACCGATGCTGGCCGCCAGGCCCAGGGCCTGCGGCGTCAGCCGCACGCCGCGCGCCAGCACCACGTCGCCGGCGCGCACGTCCTCGCCGCGCCGACGGATCCATTCGCCGGCCGCCGGCGCCGCGCGCACCCGCATCGCACCCAGGCCTTCGCCCGGCACCGCCTCGGCCTGCTCCTGCATCAGCACGGCATCGGCGCCCGGCGGGACCTGCGCACCGGTGAAGATGCGCGCCGCGGTGCCCGGGGCCAGCGGCCCGCCGACCACGCCGGCCGGAATGCGCTGCGCCACCGGCAGCAGCGCGCCGGGCACGGCATCGGCGACGCGCAACGCGTAGCCGTCCATCGAGCTGTTGTCTGCGCCCGGCACGTCGATTCCGGAGCGCACCGGCGCCGCCAGCACACGGCCCAGACCGTCGAAGGTGGACACGCGCTCCTGCTCGGCGATGGCATGCGCGGCGGCGCTTTGCAGCAGCCGCTCCAGGGCCTGGTCGAGGCTGAGCAGCGGGGGGCGATCGGCCATCGCGCCGGCCATGCTCAGAGCCCCGTGTGGGCGCCGATGTAGCGCTTGACCTGATCCACGCTCACCGGCAACACGGTCACGCGCCGCGGCAAGGCCTCGATGCCCTGCAGGCCGGGCGGCCGCGGCGGGTCGATGCCGAGCGCCTCGCGAATGGTCTCGGCGAACTTGGCAGGCAGCGCCGTCTCCAGCACCAGCATCGGCACGCCCTCGCGCCGGTGCTCGCGCGCCACCTTCAGGCCGTCGGCGGTGTGGGTGTCGACCATCGTGCCGAAGCGCTGCCAGGTGTCGCGGATGGTGGCGATGCGGTCGGCGTGCACGCTGCGCCCCGATGCGAAGCCGAAGTCGCGGATGCGCGCGAATTCCTCGTCGCTGACGCGGAACCCGCCGTCGCGTGCGAGACCTGCACCGAACAGCGACGCGGTGCGCGCCGCGTCGCGCCCCACCAGGTCGAAGACGAAACGCTCGAAGTTGCTGGCCTTGCTGATGTCCATCGACGGGCTCGAGGTCTCGTAGGTCTCGCTGCCGGCACGCACGCGGTAGCGTCCGGTGCGGAAGAACTCGTCGAGCACGTCGTTCTCGTTGGTGGCCGCCACCAGCCGGCCGATCGGCAGGCCCATCATGCGCGCCACGTGGCCGGCGCAGATGTTGCCGAAGTTGCCCGAGGGCACGGTGAAGTCCACTGTCTCGCCCTCGCCGCGGGTGGCCAGGAACCAGCCGCGGAAGTAGTACACCACCTGCGCCAGCAGCCGCGCCCAGTTGATCGAGTTGACGGTGCCGATGTGGTGGCGCTGCTTGAAGTCCAGGTCGCCGGACACCGCCTTGACGATGTCCTGGCAGTCGTCGAACACGCCCTCGATGGCGATGTTGTGGATGTTGGGGTCCTGCAGGCTGAACATCTGCGCCTGCTGGAACGGGCTCATGCGGCCGCGCGGCGACAGCATGAACACGCGCACGCCCTTCTTGCCGCGCATCGCGTACTCGGCGGCGCTGCCGGTGTCGCCGCTGGTGGCGCCCAGGATGTTCAGCTGCCGCCCGCTGCGTGCCAGCTGGTATTCGAACAGCTGGCCCAGCAGCTGCATCGCCATGTCCTTGAAGGCCAGCGTCGGCCCGTTGGACAGCGCCTGCAGGTACACGCCCGCTTCCAGCGGCTTGAGCGGCGTGATCGCCTCGCTGCCGAAGACCTCGGCGGTGTAGGTGCGCGAGGCCAGAGCGCGCAGGTCCGCGGCCGGAATGTCGTCGATGTACAGCGACAGGATCTCGAAGGCCAGCTCGGCGTAGCCCAGGCCGCGCCAGCGCGCCAGCGTCACCGCATCCACCTGCGGATAGTCCTGCGGCAGGTACAGCCCGCCGTCCGGGGCCAGGCCCTCGAGCAGGATCTCGCAGAAGGCCCTGGGCGTGGCGTCGCCGCGCGTGCTGAGGTACTTCAACTGAGCTCTTCCTTGCGGATGCGCACGATCGGCGCCAGCACCGTCGGCAGGCTCTGCATCTGCACCAGGGCCGCCTGCATGCGGCCTTCGCGCGTGTCGTGCGTCAGGATGATGAGGTCGGTCTGGCCTTCGCCTTCGGCGCTTTCCCGCTGCAGCACGGCATCGATGGAGATGTCGTTCTCGGCCAGGATGCCGGTGATGCGCGCCAGCACGCCGGCCTTGTCGGCCACCACCAGGCGCAGGTAGAAGGCGGTGACCACCTCGTCGATCGGCAGGATCGGGGTGTCCTGCATCGCGCTGCGCTGGAACGCCAGGTGCGGCACGCGGTGGTCCGGGTCGGCGGTGTGCAGCCGCGTGATGTCGACCAGGTCGGCCACCACCGCCGAAGCCGTCGGCTCGGCGCCCGCGCCCTTGCCGTAGTAGAGCGTGGTGCCGACCGCGTCGCCGTGCACGACCACGGCGTTCATCGCGCCCTCGACGTTGGCGATCAGGCGGTGCGACGGGATCAGCGTGGGGTGCACGCGCAACTCGATGCCGCCGGTGCCGCCCGGTGCGTGCGCCAGGTCGTCGCGCCGCTTGGTGATGCCCAGCAGCTTGATGCGGTAGCCGAGCTGCTCGGCATAGCGGATGTCGGCCGCCTGCAGGGCGGTGATGCCCTCGACATGGGCCTTGTCGAACTGCACCGGGATGCCGAAGGCCAGCGCGCTCATGATCGTCGCCTTGTGCGCGGCGTCGATGCCCTCGATGTCGAAGGTCGGGTCGGCCTCGGCGTAGCCCAGCTTCTGCGCGTCCTTCAGCGCCGCCTCGAAGTCCAGGCCCTTCGAGCGCATCTCGGACAGGATGAAATTGGTGGTGCCGTTGATGATGCCGGCGATCCAGTCGATGCGGTTGGCGCTGAGCCCCTCGCGCAGCGCCTTGATGATCGGGATGCCGCCGGCCACCGCCGCCTCGAAGGCGACGACCACGCCGCGCGCGCTGGCCGCGGCGAAGATCTCGGTGCCGTGCACCGCCAGCAGCGCCTTGTTGGCCGTGACCACGTGCTTGCCGGCGGCGATGGCCTCCAGCACCAGCTCGCGCGCGATGCCGTAGCCGCCGATGAGCTCGATGACGATGTCGATGTCGGGGTGACGCACGACCTGCCGCGCATCGTTGACCACGATGATGTCCGGACCGACGAGCGCACGCGCGCGCTCGACGTCGAGGTCGGCCACCATGGTGATCTCGATGCCGCGCCCGGCGCGGCGGCGGATCTCGGCCTGGTTGCGCCGCAGCACCTTGAAGGTGCCGCTGCCGACGGTGCCGATGCCGAGCAGGCCGACCTGGATGGGTTTCATGCTGTTCACTGGGTATGGCGTTTGCGGTAGTGGCCGAGGAAGCGCTCGATGCGGCCGATGGCGTCGCCCAGGTCGTCGGAGTTCGGCAGGAACACCAGGCGGAAGTGGTCGGGCGTCGGCCAGTTGAAGCCGGTGCCCTGCACGATCAGCACCTTCTCCTCGGCCAGAAGCTCGTAGGCGAACTGCTGGTCGTCGGCGATCGGGTACAGCTTCGGGTCGAGCCGCGGGAACATGTACAGCGCGGCCTTCGGCTTGACCACGCTGACGCCGGGGATGCGCGACAGCAGCTCGTAGGCCAGGTCGCGCTGCCGGCACAGGCGGCCGCCCGGGGCCACCAGGTCCTTGATGCTCTGGTAGCCGCCGAGCGCGGTCTGGATGGCCAGCTGGCCCGGCGTGTTGGCGCACAGGCGCATCGACGCCAGCATGTTCAGGCCCTCGATGTAGTCGCGGGCATGGCGTTTGTCGCCGGAGACGATCATCCAGCCCGCGCGATAGCCGCAGGAGCGGTAGTTCTTCGACAGGCCGTTGAAGGTGACGAAGAGCACGTCGTCGGCCAGCGACGCGATGCTGGTGTGGGTGTGGCCGTCGTAGAGCGTCTTGTCGTAGATCTCGTCGGCGAAGACGATCAGCTGGTGCTGCCGCGCGAGTTCGACGATCTCCTGCAGCAGCTGCGGCGGGTACAGCGCACCGGTCGGGTTGTTGGGGTTGATGACGACGATGCCGCGCGTGTCGGGCGTGATCTTCGCGCGGATGTCGTCGATGTCGGGGTGCCAGTCCGACTGCTCGTCGCACAGGTAGTGCACCGGCCGCCCTCCGGACAGCGAGACCGCGGCCGTCCAAAGCGGGTAGTCCGGCGCCGGTACCAGCACCTCGTCGCCGCCGTCCAGCAGCGCGTTCAGGCTCATCACGATCAGCTCCGACGCGCCGTTGCCGAGGTACACGTCATCGACGCCGACGCCAGCGATGTTCTTCTCCTGCGAATAGTGCACCACCGCCTTGCGCGGCGCGAACAGGCCCTTGCTGTCGGTGTAGCCGGCCGAATGCGGCAGGTTGCGGATCATGTCCTGCACGATCTCGTCCGGCGGCTCCAGGCCGAACACCGCCAGGTTGCCGATGTTGAGCTTGATGATCTTGTGGCCCTCTTCCTCCATCTGGCGGGCCTTGTCCAGCACCGGGCCGCGGATGTCGTAGCACACGTCGTTCAGCTTGCTGGACTTCAGGATGGGCTTCACCGCGCGGGCTCCTCTGGACCGGCCTTGCGCGGCGGACGCGAGGCCATGCACGGCGTCTGCTGCGCCGCAAAAATCTATAATTTAACCATAGGGGCTGCCGCAATCCCGCAGCACGGCGGCCCGCGACAAGCGGACCACCTCGTTGAAGTTCCAGCCCGACCGCGCCGAAGGCGTCAACACCATCACGCGCCACGATGCGACGGGCATCTGGGTCGGGCCGAAGAGCTACGGTCACAGCATCCTCGTGCCGTGGCAGGGCGAGGTGCAGTCCTGGGCACCGGCGCGCCTCGAACAGCTGCGTGCCGAACACTTCGAACAGGCGCTGGCATGGCGACCCGAACTGGTGATCTTCGGCAGCGGACCACGCCATCGCTTCGCTTCGCCGGCGCTGATGCGCTGCCTGATCGACCAACGCATCGGCGTCGAGACCATGGACACCGCCGCCGCCTGCAGAACCTACAACGTGCTGGCTTCGGAAGGTCGGGCCGTGCTGGCGGCGCTGCTGCTCGATACCGGCGCGTAGAAGCGGCCCGGCAGCTGCCGGCCGTTGCCCCGTCGTCGGCCCGTCGCACCTTCACTTTATAATTGCGGGCTAAGCCGTCAGTGGCCCTGCCTCGAGAGCCGTAGCACATGACCCCAGCCGTCAACAAGGTCCTCCCGGAATTTGAAGCCGTCGCGACCAGCGGCGTGAAGTTCACGCCGCAGGCCTACCTGGGCCGCACGGTGGTGCTGTACTTCTATCCGAAGGATGCGACGCCCGGCTGCACCACCGAGGCGATGCAGTTCCGGGACCGGCACAAGGACTTCGTCAAGGCCGGCGCGGTGGTCTTCGGCGTGTCGCGCGACAACATGAACTCGCACGAGAAGTTCAAGAGCAACCTGGAGCTGCCCTTCGAGCTGATCGCCGACACCGAAGAGAAGCTCTGCCACATGTTCGGCGTGGTCAAGAACAAGATCATGTACGGCAAGAAGGTCAAGGGCATCGAGCGCAGCACCTTCCTCATCGACCCCCAGGGCGTGCTGCGCGCCGAATGGCGCGGCATCAAGGTGGCCGGCCACGTGGACGATGTGCTCAAGGCCGTCAAGCTGCTGAAGAAAGCCGCTTGAAGCCCTCTTCCGCCTCCACTGCGAGTCCGACGCCGGCCCTGCGCCGGCGTTTTTGCTGATCGAACGTCCGTCCATGCCCCTGCCGAAGCCTCCCGCCCAGAAAGCCTCCCTGCTCTCCGCCGCCGAGTTCGAATCCCAGGCGGCTCCGCGACACGAAAGACGCACCATGAAGCCGGCCGCCGCCGCCGAGGTGGCCGAGGCGCCGCTCGAACTGCGCGACAGCCGGGTGGCCTCGACGGTGATGGCGCCGGCCGACGCCGGCGTCGCCGCGCCCACGCGGGTCGCGGCAGCCGCCCCGCGCATGCGGGCCAAGACGCCGCGCCACGCTGGACCGGCCAAGCTCTTCGTGCTGGACACCAACGTGCTGATGCACGACCCGATGTCGCTGTTCCGCTTCGACGAGCACGACGTGTTCCTGCCGATGATCACGCTGGAGGAACTGGACAACCACAAGAAGGGACTGAGCGAGGTCGCACGCAATGCCCGCCAGGTCAGCCGCGAGCTGGATTCGCTGGCCTCGTTCTTCGACGCCAAGGGCAATGTCGACACCAAGGCCGGCATCCCGCTGAACAAGAGCGGCCACAAGGACGCCGGCGGCAAGCTCTTCTTCCAGACCACGCTGCTCGACATCGACCTGCCCGCCGGGCTGCCGCAGGGCAAGGCCGACAACCAGATCCTGGGCGTGGTGCGCGCGCTGCGCGAGCAGCAGCCCGAGCGCGAGGTGGTGCTGGTGTCCAAGGACATCAATATGCGCGTCAAGGCGCGCGCGCTGGGACTGCCGGCCGAGGACTACTTCAACGACAAGACGCTGGACGATGGCGACCTGCTCTACACCGGCGTGCTGCCGCTGCCGCCCGACTTCTGGGAGCGCCATGGCAAGACCATGGAGAGCTGGAGCCAGGGCGGTCACACCTACTACCGCATCAGCGGGCCGCTGGTGCCGGCGCTGCTGATCAACCAGTTCGTCTACCTCGAGACGCCGGGCGCCGCGCCGCTGTACGCCCGCGTCACCGAGATCACCGGCAAGACCGCCGTGCTGAAGACGCTGCGCGACTACAGCCACGCCAAGAACGCGGTGTGGGGCGTGACCTCGCGCAACCGCGAGCAGAACTTCGCGCTGAACCTGCTGATGGACCCGGAGTGCGACTTCATCACCCTCACCGGCACAGCCGGCTCGGGCAAGACGCTGATGTCGCTGGCCGCCGGCCTGAGCCAGGTGCTGGACGAGCGCCGCTACACCGAGATCATCGTCACCCGCGTGACCGTGCCGGTGGGCGAGGACATCGGCTTCCTGCCCGGCGACGAGCAGGAGAAGATGGGCCCGTGGATGGGCGCATTGGACGACAACCTCGAGGTGCTGGCGCGCACCGACACCGCGGCCGGCGAATGGGGCCGCGCCGCCACCAACGACCTGGTGCGCAGCAAGATCAAGATCAAGAGCCTGAACTTCATGCGCGGGCGCACCTTCCTGAACAAGTTCGTCATCATCGACGAGGCGCAGAACCTCACCCCCAAGCAGATGAAGACGCTGATCACCCGCGCCGGCCCCGGCACGAAGATCGTCTGCCTGGGCAACCTGGCGCAGATCGACACGCCCTACCTCACCGAGGGCTCTAGCGGTCTCACCTACGCGGTCGACCGCTTCAAGGGCTGGCCGCATGGCGGCCACGTGACGCTGGCCCGCGGCGAGCGCTCGCGCCTGGCCGACTACGCCAGCGACGTGCTCTGAAGCGTCGAGGCCCGGTGCGCTACAGCACGCGTTCGCGCAGGTAGCGGGCAAAGCGCGGCACGCCGC
>Ga0114939_10000660_pt1 | contig 28702 bp, 20 predicted proteins | sample AshMeaCrysSpring_FD_87196 | JGI IMG/M metagenome (GOLD analysis project Ga0114939, IMG submission 87196) | Groundwater microbial communities from Big Spring, Nevada to study Microbial Dark Matter (Phase II) - Ash Meadows Crystal Spring | ecosystem: Environmental > Aquatic > Deep subsurface >...
ACCCGTCAACCGATAGCCGCGATTGAGCAACTGGAGCCACTGGTAGCAGCGATCGGCATCGCCCCCTTCCCCACCGTCAGCTGGAGTCGCATTGAGGATGGTCTCGAGCGGATGAATTTCCACGACGTCCATCCAGCGGAACATGCCGCGAAAACCGTCATCAGCGCGCCCGTCTCGATCCCGGTCGCCATAAACCTGCTTCAGGTTCATGTGATTCCCTTGAACCACTTTCTGTGAGCCATCGTCCCACATCGCCAACCGCTCGACTTGCACTTCAGGATTGCCATCCGTCTGTGGACCACCGTTGTCCTGCGTCCGCGGGCGGCGTCGCAGAGGAAATGCGTTCTGATGGTTCACGGGCAGTGGCGAACCGGTCAGCTCCATCCCCGAACAGGTCGCCATCTTGCCCAGCGCACCAAGCCGTTCCAGGTCATCTTCGTATGTATCGATCCGGTTGTGCTCGGTACACGGCGCGAACTCAAGTTGCTCGCACAGCAAATTCTCGACGCGTCCCAACTGGCTGCCGGTATTGTCTCCCGACGGACTGCTGTGACTGTGCAGTTCCGCGCTGAGCCAACCGGTCGTATCGACAACCCGTGGCAGTGTCAGGCTCAGATTGACTGTTGTGGAGGGCGTGACATCGATCGTCTGAACCAGCGCGTCGTATTCCGGGCCATGGCTGACGATTACTTCGTACCGCCCGGGCGGGAGCGTTCTGCGAAAGCGACCACTGACGCAATACAGAAGATTGCCCACGGATCCGTCGGCACTCTGCGGTCCGAAGTTGGGATCCGAAGTGCCAGTCGTTCCAAAGAACGCCAGCTTTGCGGGGATCCACTGCCCGTGCTCGTCGCGCACTTCACCTTGCACGGCGGCGGGATCCGCCAACAGCAACCGATGCTCATCCGGTGTTTCGCCGATCGAAAGTTCAAACGCCTGCTCTGCATAGCCAGGAGCCTCGACGGTCGCTCGATATCGGCCTGCGGCCAGGTGCACGTGCGCCCGCCCATCGGGTCCCGAACGCACGCTCGGCAGCTCTCCTGTCACCGCGGACTCGCTCTCACGCGAGACACGCGTGATCGCTCGTTCCACGGGACCGAACGCGTCATGCAAATGCAATACCTGCTGACTGGATGGTTGATCGCTCGTCAACGAAGCAAGATCCGCAGAGCCGGTTGCCGGATAGACTCGAACGAGCCAGGTGAGCGACTGACCGGGCGCGAGGCGAACGGGGGGAGCCGCCGGGTCACCGTAATACAAACGGCGACCGCCATCGGTCTTCCATTGCGGAATTGGCTGGGCTGTTGAACCAACGGAGACGGGCTGAAATCCGTAGTGCTGACGAAAGAACTCGTCGCGGGCCACGGCCATCGCACCATCCGCATCAAACGCAAACCCATCGCAACGCAAAGAATCGTAGGCGGGCGAGTCGATCGGTTGATCGCCTGCGGTCAAGGTCACCGCGACTTCGAGGTAAGGCCATCCATCATGCATCCGATACTCGACAGTCGCTCGTGAACCATCCTGAAGAACTGCCGCAGAACTTTCGCAGCGCCAGATCAAGCTTGAACCGGTCAACGCGGTGGTACTATCCAATCCGGCTGCATCACCGCTTACCGCACGATCACCGACGACGATCGAGATCCGCGTCGGGTCTTCGAACAGATAACGGGCGCCGCCAGGATAGTACGCACTGAGCTGATCATTCGAAGGTTCGCGCTGAGTCAAATCGATCAGCGCTCCGCCAACGGCGCGCACGGTCATATTTGCGTTTCTGCCCTTCACCGGCTGGCCGATCACGGCCTGCAAGCGATCGGTGCGAAGCAAGTAATCGCCGTAAATCCAATCCGCCTCCTTGCCCCCGGGAGCGTATCGCTCGGCGTCGGGCGGTTGCAGACGGAGTAGCTCACCGGCGCAGGCCGAGGAGCTGTTGCTTGACCCAGCAAATGCGATAACGATCGCAACGAAACGCAACCTCGCCGACTGCAACGGACGCAAAAAAAGGCTGCTGGGCTTCACGGCGGCAATCACTGGAAGTCTCGTGTTCATGAGTCGCCTGCTCGGTCGCGAACGTCGCTACGCTGATCCCAATGGACCTCGCCGGTGCAAAGTCTGACTAACGCGAACCAATGACTGACAGGAAAGTCATGTCGCCGACGGCTCACTGTCGTGGAATCCGATAGGGCCCAGTTTACAGCGCGTTGAACGAACGAGGGGATCGCTGATGCAGGACACCGATCCGGCGAGATGAAACGCCCAGACGCCGCCGACGAGCTACCCGTCGGGCGCTGCGCCGAATCGTCCATGAACAAAGTATGGGAATAAAGGCGTGCGCTCTCCGCGGTGTCTCAGGGGAATCCAGGTCACAGGAGAATCCAAAATCGATGGTGGCTCCACGCCGGCAGTCCAAGTCGAAATGCTCGGAGAGCTTGAGGGCCCTCGTTTTTGGTTCCGAGAATCTGCACTCATTAAGGAAAAGGAACTAGTCACCTTCGTCAAAAGTCCAACTACAATCAAAAGTTGACGCATAAATCGAGGGGGTACATATGTTTAGGCTTCGTGGTCCCGGGCACACTTTTCAAGGACGTCAAGCGATTGATCCCAGGAATGCCCGTCGAAGGTTACTCACGGAAAGCCTTGAACCCCGGTTGGCGATGGCGGCGGGGGTCGCGGACTACACCTACGCCTTTCCGATCGACGCGACGGACAACGGGATCCGAGTGACCGGAACCGCCACGGCGGGCGGGCGGGTCGTATTTCTCGATCCGAGCGATCTAGGAAAGGTGAGCGTCACTCAAGAGACCCTGAATTCCAGCGGCACCTTCGCGGGTACTGTCAGCGGTGTCGAAGTCAGCGGCACGTATCAAACGGATGCCGCGCCGGTGACTACCTCCGGCAATCGCCAGAGTCTGGACGTCTATCGCTCGATCATGACCTTCGAGGGTGATGTCACGGCCACAGGACCGGGAATCTTCGAAACCGGTACGTTGGATGGAACGCTCCGCGGTGACATGAACTTTCGCACCGCACGAAGTTCAGGTCAGATTGACTTCACGGTGGACACGGCAAGCGTGACGCGGGATTTCTCCGAAACCTTTTCGGGTCGCACGATCAATTTCAACAGCGGATACGAGGCGCCGAATGCCAGTCTGGCCAGCATCTCGGGGCGGGCCTGGGATGACCTGGATGGCGATGGGATCGAAGAGACCGGCGAACCTGGGTTCAGGAACTTGACCGTTCAACTTTGGTCCACGACTGACTTCCAAGTCGGAAACGGGGATGACCAGTTGGCGGAGACGTTCGTTACGGACAACAACGGATACTACTCCTTCATCAACCTGCTGGCAGGCAACTACTTTCTCCGGACCGAGCTGCCCGATGGTCGTGGATACTCAAGGGCCTTCGCTTCGTTTGATTCGACAAAGGATAACGATTTCCTTCCTGTGAATATGCGGACGGAAATCTATGTGCTGACAGACGGTACAAGCCGGAAGACGGATATCGACGCCGGGATCAGTCCTCCGAAGCTGCCTTGGCACAACTATGATCTGCCGTGGGATGTCAGCGGTGACGGCAATGTTTTCAATGACGATGTGATCATTCTCGTCAATGAACTAAACCGCACTGAAGGCGGCGGGCAGTTGCCTCCTCCCTCGGGCGGCAAACCGCCCCCCTACTACGATGTGTCGCCCAACGATCGGTTGGAACCGCTGGATGTGGTGGTCGTAGTCAATGAGCTGAATCGCCGCGCCAATGGCGAGGGTGAGTCGCGTATGGCGGTAACTTCGGCACCGACGCCGAGCCCCACTCCCAGCAGTTCGTTCTTGGCGCCCCCGCAGGTTGACCAGGCGTTTACGGAGTTGCAGGAATCCTGGGCTTCGATCCGTCGCCGAGCGCGGCGGCTTCTGTAGCATCCATTGAATCACGAGGGATCAACCGGTCCATGGTCAGCCGCATCTGCTGACCATGTTTCTCAAGTTGGCGGTTCAACCGACCCGCCAGCTTGCGGTTGATGCCTGGCAAATACTCTTCGCGGAGTTCGCGTTCCAGCAGCCTGCTCAACTGCTGAGCGGGCTCACCACCAACACGATTGACATGCTTGATTCGCAGATCTTTAACCTGCAGGCTCGCTTGAGCCACTCGAGGTTGTAACTGGATTGCCGGCAGAGAATCTGCAAGAGCCAGAGCAGCACGCAACTCCAAGGCGATCTCCAGGGATGGATGGGCTCGCCCTTCGGCGCTCAAACTGATCCACTGCATCCCCTTCTGCCAGCGACTCACACGCGCTGACCATTGGACGGGACAGTCCACGCGGCAGGTCAAGCTCCAGCCTCCGTCGCTGAGCGGTTCGATCTGGGCCACATCGACGCGCAAGTTCTTGTCCGGATCAATCAGCGACAGTTGGCAGCGCTTCCATGTCCCGTGTTTGACCTCGCGCCACCGACGTTTGGTATCGATGCCAAATCCCTCGTCTTCGCGCCATACGTCCCAGCCGGCAAAGACCTCGGTCGTCTCGCCCCAATCGTCGTCGACCGTGAACTCCTCGGCCGCATGCCGAAGAACTTGCTGAGAGATCAGACGACTGAGTTCTTCGCGAGCCGCTTGCGGATCAAAGGGGACGGGTTGCCAGGCCGGTGCCTCGGCGAGAGCTGAACAAAGGCATGCCAGCAGTCCGCATAGAGATGCAGGAACGAAATGCCGGAGCGTGCTGGGCATGAGGCGGCTGCAACCGATCAAGGCGCCAGGTCCAGGGTGGTAACGAACCTGCGGAAAGAAAGCATCGGCAGCCGGCGGACGCCCGCTGCGATCAAACTGGCCGAGCTGCCTAATCCGCGCGACCCGCAGGAGACGAATCGGGCGATCGACGGGCCAGCCCCGCCTGGAAGCGGATGAATGCGAACGGCCACCGATAGCAGTGCCGTCTTGGGCCGCCTGTCGGGTTGCACCGAACTCGAATCAGCCCTCTTCGGCGGTCGCTGTTCCGCCTCCGCCTCCTTGCCCGGCAGCCGCGGCACCTCCACCCGCGCCGCCTTGGGAGGGCCCGCGAGCCGGCCCGCGGGCTGGACCCTGCGCGGGGCCTCCGACGGCAGGACCGCCAGCGCCGGGCAACGTTCCACCCCCGGCAGCGGCGACGGCGAAACCCATCTGGGCTTGTTGAACCATCGCCTCGATTTCGGCTTCGATGGGCTTCAGCGCCGCATCAAACTCTGCCTGTGTGCTGGCAGCCAGCATTGCATCCAGCGGCCCGGCCAGCTTGGCTTCCTGTTCCTCAACCTGCTTGGCCAACTCGGCCTGCGAGGCCGCGAGGGCCTCGCGAATCTTCGCCGGGGCATCCTTCATCGTGTTGGCCCATCCGTCAGCCATCGCCTTGGGCACCCAGCGATTCTGAACCTTGACCATCTCCACATTTGCCATCCCCAGGTTCACGGTGCCGGAGGTCGCACCGCCCTGCGAGCGGAAAAACTTGCTCCATGATGCCAGGAACGACCTCTTGGAATCGTCGGGCATCGGCGGCTTGCCCCGCGGCGGCATCTCCCCGGTTTCAATCTGCTCACGCACTGTCTGCCATACAGTGGGGTCTTGCTGAGCGGCCTTCAGATCGACAAACGAATCGAACGAGAACATTCCTTTTCGCGCATTGCCACTGTGGCAAGCCGCGCAGTGCGATTGCATCTGACCGATGATGTCCTTCTCCCACAGTTGTTGCGCATCAGACGGCAGTTCGTTCGATGCGATCGCACTGGTCGTCACCGCACCGCCTCCATTCTCGGTCGCAGTGACAATGGTCAACATCGTGGTCCAATCGAACTGGTCCGAATAGGTGTTCAACAACGCCAATAACCGACCACCGATCTTCGGGCCGCGTTGTTCGATATAAGATCCCAGCCCCCCTGTTCGCAGAAGGTTGATCGAGTTCGGATCCGCGTCCGACAGTTCCATGATCAAACCGCCCACAGGCGCGATGGCCTTGTCGACGAAAGGCTTGGCTTGCGGAGGCACGGAAGCCATCAGGCGATGGTTCGCGACAAAGTCTGACTTCTCGTAGAGCACGCGGCCGATCTTCTGCTGCAGTGAGTTGGAACGAACCATCAGTTGCTCGTCGACATCCTTCAAGGCCTCGGAGAACACTTGATTCAAATCTTGCTGATAACTTGCCGGCAACGATTGCCACAGCACTTCCAGATGGCCCGACTTCAATTCGTTGAGCACGTGGTTCACCGTCGAGGGAAGCGAGGATCCTTCCGCGGGAGCACTGGAGACGCCGCTGACCTCTACGGCGGCTGGACCGGCCGATGCACTGGTGGCCGCTTCTTGCAACTGAGCGATCCGTTCCTGCCGACGAGCCGACTGTTCCTTGTCCAGAGCATCGGCGCGCAAGCGACTTTCTGAGTTCAACTTCGCCAAAGGCACGGAGACCCGTGTGCCATCGTTGCGGCGCAGGATCACCGAGTCATGCCACACGCCAACGAACTCAGCGTCGATCGTCTTCGTTCCCGATAGGTCCGTCCAAGTGTCGCCACGGACGGAAACGGCGAAGATGGCGGGTCCGGCAAGCCACGCGGCCAGCGCGAAGGCAAGGAATCGTTGCGGAGTCATGGCGTGAGGCGGGGTTGCAAAAGGCGGAGGTCCAAACACCTCCGTGAAGAAACGTCTAGGATACCTGCGCCGACCGCGAGGGTCGACAATCCTCCTCAAGGACCGCAGGCCCTGAGAACCGTGTACAGGGCCCCGCGCGATCGAAACTTTTCTCTGAGCGAGCCTGATTGTGGCCAACGAGCCGGATCTGCCGCTGACGGAACAGGGAATCGAATCCCTGCGGACGCGGCATTACAATGCGACGCTGGTCGATCGCCGAGACATCCACGAGGAACTGGCGATTTTTCGAGTCCGGCCGGATGGCGGCGTCCCCCGTTTCATGGCCGGGCAGTACGTGGCGGTTGGACTGGGTTACTGGGAACCGCGCGTGGCCGAAGCTCAGGCGGAGGAAATACCGCCCGCGAAGCAACAGAAGTTGGTTCGCCGCGCCTATTCCATCAGCTGTCCGATGATGGACGACTCCGGCCAGCTGCGGCCTTGCCCCACCTGGGATTTCCTGGAGCTGTACGTCACCTTGGTGCGACAGGCCGAGGGACCGCCCGCGCTGACGCCCCGTCTGTTCAAGCTCCAAGTCGGAGCTCGGCTGACCGTTGAACGCCACATCGTCGGACGCTACGTCCTGGACGGGATTCACGAGGCCGACAACGTCTTGATGCTGGGGACCGGGACAGGCGAGGCGCCCCACAACGCGATGCTGGCCGAATTGCTGGCGCGCGGTCACCGAGGTCGGATCGCCGTCGCCACAGGCGTGCGGTCCCGCCGAGACCTGGGGTATGTCGAGACGCACCACCGGTTGATGACGCGATTCCCGAACTACCGTTACATCTCCTACACGACACGCGACCCAGAGAACCTCGACGCCGGTCATCCGGCCTATGTAGGCAAACAGTATCTTCAAAAGATGTTCATGACCGGCCAACTGGCCCGGGACGCCGGGTTTGAAATTGAGCCCTCAAGGACACACGTTTTTCTGTGCGGGAATCCGGCCATGATCGGCTATCAACCGCCGGGGGCTCCACCGCTTCGCGAGCCAGGGATGCTGCAATTGCTCGAAGAGCACGGATTTTCGCGAGAGCACCACGGGACCGTCGGCTCGGTGCGATTCGAAAAATACTGGTGAGTTTCCCGGCTTCGCCAGGCCTCGGCCCCGTGGGGTACGCCCGCGTTCGACAGTTTGCCGAACGATGGCCGACCGGGGGTCACGCGACCGCAGCCTCGCCTTACAATACCCCGACAGATGTTTCATAACCGAGCCGGTGAACCTCGTGATGCGTAACACGATTGCATTGATTTTGGGCGGAGGGCGAGGGACTCGACTGTTTCCGCTGACGAAATACCGGAGCAAACCAGCGGTTCCCCTGGCCGGCAAGTATCGACTGATCGACATTCCGATCAGCAACTGCATCAATAGCGACATCAACCGGATTTATGTGCTGACCCAGTTCCTGAGCGTCAGTCTGCACCAGCACATTCGCCAGACGTATCGATTCGATCATTTCAACGGTGGCTTCGTCGAACTGCTGGCGGCGACGCAGACCGCCGAGCAGGGCCCGGATTGGTTTCAGGGCACGGCGGACGCGGTCCGCAAGAATCTCCCCTACATCGAGCAACAGGGGATCGAATATGTGCTGATTCTCTCGGGGGATCAGCTTTACCGGATGGATTTTCGAGAGATGCTCCGCTCCCACATCGAGGCGAAAGCGGATGTGACGATCGCCGGAATCCCGGTCCATCGCGACGCGGCGCGGGCGCTCGGCATCATGCGGATCGATGGTCAGGGACGCGTGGTTGGGTTCCTGGAAAAGCCGCAGACGGATGCCGAGGTCGACCTCGTGCGGATGGATCCTGCTTGGTTGCATGGCCGCGGGATCGACCTCCGCGGTCGAGACCTGCTGGCCAGCATGGGATTGTATGTGTTCAACCGCCGCGCGCTGCTCGATCTGCTGACCAAGACGGACTACCAGGATTTCGGCCGCGAGGTTTTCCCGGCAGCGATCCGCAGCCGTCACGTGCAGGTCCACTTGTTCGACGACTACTGGGAAGACATCGGTACCATTCGCGCGTTCTACGATGCCAATCTCAGCTTGTGCAGCAAAGCACCACCGTTCGATCTGACGATCCCACATTCTCCGATCTACACGCGTGCCCGTTTCCTGCCGCCGAACTTGTTGGAAGGCAGTGTCACGGTTCGCAACAGTCTGATTGCCGACGGCTGCACGATCGGCGATGGAACGACGATCGAAAACAGCATCATCGGCCTCCGCTGCGCGATCGGCCGGAACGTGGTGATCCGGGATTCGGTGTTGATGGGAGCCGATTTCAGCCAGTCGCTGGAAGAACGACAGGCCGATATGACAGCCGGGCGAGTGCCGTTGGGGATCGGCGACGGGTCCCACGTGATCGGATCAATTGTGGATAAGGACTGCCGAATCGGACGCAACGTGCGGATTGTCAACAGTCGCGACTGGGTGAACGCAGATGCCGGCCGAGACTGCCTCGTTCGAGATGGGATCCCGGTGGTTGTCAAGAACGCGGTCCTTCAGGACGGGTGGCTCCTGCATGCAGAAGAACTACCCAGTGGGGCGGCTTGATCCACCCCCACACAACGTCCGCTGAGTTTCTTACGCCGCAGGTCCTTGCGAGCGAACACGGCCCCCATAGCTTGTCGACCGAACTGCGGACCGCATGCGGAGTGCTTGATGACTGGCCCGCGACGATTGTCAGAGGGATTGGTGCGGCGCGAGTTCATTGAATTCCTCGCGCAACGCGAGGAACCAATCACACTTCAGGAGGAGCATCCAGATCATCTGGTCGTATTGCGGCCCGATGGCCGCACCGTGCAGATGTATCTGCAGCGCGTTTACCAGGCTGTCCAGGATCTCAGCGATGCGACGACGGCCGATCGGCAGCAGACCTATGCGCAGTTGGCGGAGCCATTGCTCGAGGATGTGGTGGGCAGGGAACTGACTCTGGAGCGGGATGGCGCTCGCCTGCTGCCGCGAATCGTGAATCTCCCCACACTCGATCAGCTAGGACAACTGGAACCCGTTCCCCATCGGCCGCTCAATGGCACCGACCTGTTCGTGGTCTACGTTCTCGACGGCGAACACTCCGTGGCCTTTCTGACAGAAAGTCTCCGCCAGCAACTGCAGATCGATTCCGAACAACTCCATCACTTGGCGCTGCAGAACCTTGCAAAGACGGGTGGCCTGGATGACGTAGTCGCCGCTCTTGAACCAGGAGCCCTCATCCATGTCATGGTGGGTGACAGCTACGATGCGGCCCGCGTGCTGTTGCTGCCAGGCATGCTGCAAGAGGGGCAACAACTGGCAGTCGCCATCCCCGATCGAGATACACTGGGCATCCTGCTGGTCGACAATCCGGATGCTTGGCGTGCGGTGGGCGAATTGGCGCAAATGCCCGCCAGCGATCGGTTGATCCACGACCAGCCGCTGTCCGTCACATGCCAAGGCATTACAGCCGGACCGATCTTCCCCCCTCCAGAGGCCGATGAACCGATGTCGTCGGACGAGAGCTAGTCGAAGGCGATTTGTGCAGGGAAACCCCCCAGGTCACAGTCAAGAAGATGCGCGGCGAAGACCTCGAACGAGCCTGGCGAACAATCGCTGAAAACCGAATTCAAGCCGCCATCGAGGCAGGCGAGTTCGATCGCTTGCCCGGTTTAGGCCAACCGATCGATGACCTGGGCGATTTGCACGATCAGAACTGGTGGTTGCGCGCCAAACTGCGGCGCGAAAACCTGATTCCGCACGCTGCCACCCGCACAGAGCCTCTCGCAGATCCTGGACAAGCCCCCCGCAAATCCCGTCGAGCCAAGGAATGAGTGCCTGCCGTGTACCGACTGTGCTGCTTCACTCGAGCCGATCAGCCCTGCTATGGCATTTTTCTGGAGGACCAGATCGTCGATCTGGCGCAAACCCATCTCGCCGATCGGCTGCCCCTGCATGCGGAACAGCCCTTGGTGGAACTGTGTGACGCAGACGACAGTCTGGCGGAGGCTCTACAGTCCATTGCTGATCAGCCCGAGCCGCAAGCACTCGTTTCGCGAGCCGCAGTCCAACTGCTGCCACCGATCCGCCGTCCACCAAAGTTGTTGTTGCTGGCGGGAAACTACCCCGAGCATGTGCAAGAACAGGGGGATGTGGTCGCTGAACGCAGGGAGACATTTCCCTACGTATTCATGAAGCCGCCCACGACCACTCTGGTCGGCGACCGCAGCCACGTGACGATTCCGGTCAACTCGCCCCAGCGGATCGACTATGAGCTGGAACTGGCCGTGGTGATCGGTCGTCGCGGATGCGATCTGGAAGCCGCCGACGCACTGCAATACGTCGCCGGTTACACCATCATCAACGACCTGAGCGACCGAGGATTTCGACCTCATCCCCAGCGCCGTGAACGGCCGCGAGACAAGTTCTTTGATTGGCTCCACGGGAAATGGCATGACGGATTTTGCCCGTGTGGTCCCTGCCTAGTTCCGGCACGGTTCATCAGCGATCCACAGCGCCTAGAAATGCGGCTGACTGTCAACGGGCATGTCCGACAACAGGCGAACACGGGGCAGATGGTGTTCGGTGTCGCAGAAACCATCGAGTTCATCAGCCGTTTCGTCACGCTGGAGCCAGGCGACATCATCAGCACCGGGACGCCGGCGGGTGTGGGAAATGCGACGGGACAATACCTCGAGCCCGGCGATCGAATCGCGGCCGAAATCCCTCCGATCGGCGAGCTGGTCACCACGATGATCTAACGATGCCCGCCGGCCACAGGTCCTTCAGTCTGTTGACGGATCGTTGACCGCCACTTCCTTTGACAGCTCGGAGCCGTCGGGCTGCTTGGATGGAATCGGGCGGTCATCCAGCAGGATCCGCACCGCAGGGGACTGAAGGTCGTCGAACTGTCCCCGTCGAATCGCCCAAATACACGCCAACAACGCGCCGCCGCCGAGAGCGAGAGCCACGGGCAACAAAACAAACAATACGCTCATGGTGAAACCTGAGCTCTGGCGCGCGAACCGAGCATGGTGATCGCGACGACCGTCAGACTGCTGGCGGGCATCAGCAACGCCGCGATCAATGGATTGATATAGCCCGTGACAGCCAACGCGATTGCCACGCTATTGTAGGCCAGCGCCGCGGTAAAGTTGCGACGAATCACTCGGATCGTCCGCGCCGCAGTATCCGTCAGTTCCAGGAGCGGCTCGAGTCCGGGCCGCGCCAAGTAGACCGGAGCCACCTGCATGCTTAGCTCCGCCCCTCCATGCACGGCCACGCCGACGTCGGCGCGCGCCAGCGCCGCCGCATCGTTGATTCCGTCGCCAACCATCACGACGCTGCCCTCCGTCGCAGGCTGAGCGACCAGGCTCACTTTTTCTTCAGGCGTCAAACCACCGAGCGCCCGAGCGCTGGGGATCGCCAGTGCATCGGCGATCCGCTCGACAATCCTCGGATGGTCCCCGGACAGGATGCCCGGTTCCCAGCCCTGATCGCGCAGCTTGTCGAGCGAGGTCCGGGCGTCGCTCCGTAGCTGATCGGCCAGGCTCAGCCAGCCGACAAATGCGCCATCGCGCTGCACATAGACGATCGATCGGCCCAACGAACCTTGCTCGATCCCTTGATCCAGCAGGGGGCCGGGAATTTCAGTACTACGCAATGCGAAATACCTTGCCGATCCGGCCGACCAGACGTGCCCAGCGTGCACTCCTTGGATGCCGCCGTCGGCCGATTGCGCCACATCGTGAACCGGCAACGGTGCCAGGCCGCGCTCGTGGGCCAACCGGACGATCGCACGAGCCACCGGGTGGGCGGACTGACTTTCGATGGATGCGAGCGCCGCCAAATCGAACTCATCAAGGCTGTGCGCGACCACTTGCCAGCGTCCCTCGGTGAGAGTGCCGGTCTTATCGAGCCACAGCCTTCCGGGTCGCGACAGGCGCTCCAGGGTTTCGCCCCCTTTGACCAGGATCCTCCGCCGGGCCAATTGACCAACCGCAATCGAAACCGCCAGCGGCGTCGCCAGCGCCAAAGCGCACGGACAGGAGACGATCAACAGTGCCACTACACGATCGATGGCGATCGCCGGATCGCGCCAGGCCCAGACGAGGCCGGTCACTAAAGCCAGCAACAAAACGGCGATCACAAACCGTCCGGCAATGCGGTCGGCGAGCAAGACGACGGGCGCTTGCCGAGTGGCGGCCTGTTCGATCAGTCGCATCAACCGTCCTAGTCGGCTCTCCGGTCCAATCGCGGTCACGCGCACGTCAAGCGCGGAAGAGGAATTCAAAGTGCCTGCCGCCACCACATCTCCCGGCTCGATGGCCGTGGGAACACTCTCCCCGGTCAGCAATGACTGATCGATCGTTGAGGAACCTTTCACAACCACGCCATCGGCCGGAAGCAGCTCGCCGGCGGCGACCAGGACCACATCGTCGACGGACAACTGATCTGCCGGCACGCGTTCCGTCCCCTGTCCGTCCGTGCGATAGCGCTGAGCGACGGCGGGCGTTATCTGCAGCAACAGTCGGACACTATCCGCTGCGGCTCGCTGCTGTCGGCCTTGCAGCCAGCGCCCCAGCAGCAAGAGGAAGACGAGCGCCGCCAAGGAATCGAAATAGACATCTCCACGGCCCCGGATCGCATTGCAACAGCCCCACACCGCACCGACACCCAGGCCCAGCGCAAGCGGCAAATCGACGTGCGGACTGCGTGTCCGCAGCGCGGCCCAAGCACTCCGAAAGAATACGCTGCCTGGGATCGCTACCGCGATGGCGCCCAGTGCGCTGCCAGCGATCTCCAAGGCGCGGCGGATGTCGTGAGCCATCCCGGTGAACTCACCGGCATACAAGGCCACGGCGATCCACATGGCGTTTGCCATGCAAAAGCCCGCCACAGCAAGACGAATCAGCTCGCGCCGCTGTTCCTCACGCCGCAGTTGCTCGATAGCGCTGGCCCGCCATGGACCAATGCGGTAGCCGAACTGGCTGAGGATCTCGCCGATCCTGCTGAGTTTTGTTCGCGCGGGATCAAACACGATGTCCAAAGTGGCATCGGTCATCTGCACGCGCGCATCCTGCCAACCATCCACCAGGCGGGGAGCCCTCTCGATCAGCCAGGCGCATGCGGCGCAGTGCAAGCCACGGACCGACATGCGCACCTGACAACGACCGTCCGGCAGTGTTCGCCAACTGCTTCCCAGGACCGCCGGATCATTCAGCAGTTCCAGGTCCTGCGCCCTGGCAACGGGCCGTTCGGAAACGCTCCCCAACTGGTCACGCAGCGCGTAGTAGTCCTCCAGACCCCAGCCGCGGATCAACTGATAGGCACCGGCACAGCCCTGACAACAGAAAACGGGTCCCTCGGAATCCGCAGGGCAGTTTGTCTCTAGACCACAATGCGTGCAAGGCCGCACTGCGGTAGCCGAGTTCGAAGGGGCGGCAGGTGAGGCGGTCGTCGCGGACATCAGATTGTCATCGAGCCCCCAGGCCATCACCGAGCCAGAAGAAAGATCGCCGCGTCAGACGCGATGCTACTCGCAGCAAGGCGGCAACGTGTCGGCAGACCGCTCCAGTCGTTCCAACGCCGAGGATGTCTGCGCTGAAGCATGAAAACGTTGGGCCCAACTGGTCAGCGCAGTGTCTCCGCGGAGCATCGTGACGCCGCCGGCGACAAGCATCATGCTGGCAAGCGCCAGCGGCAACCAGCGCTGACCCTGATAGCGTGCGGCCAAGGCTTGCCAGCCGATCGCCAGTGCTGTCAGTGCCGGCAAAGTCCCGATCCAGAACACGAACATGACCAGCCAGCCCATCGCCGCCGAGGCGGCACCCGCGGCGACGATCACGTAGAGGTACAGCCACCCGCATGGCAGCAAAGTGGTCGCCGCGCCGATCACCAAAGCACGTGGCGCGGGAGAGAGCCGTCCGATCAGCGGACGCAGTTGGGCAATCCCTTGGGCGATGGTCGTCGAAGTCCACGGCAAGGGGGCCGGTCGCCACAGCTGCAACAGCCGATAGACGGCCCACGCGAACAGAAAGGCGCCGGCGAGCCTCGCCGCCAGGGAAGTCCAGCCCAGCCAGCTTCCCATCAGATCAATCCGCGATCCAATCATGCCAGCCAGCACGCCGATCACGCTGTAGGTCGTCAGTCGGCCGAGATGGTACATCGGCACGGTCCACCATCCGCGATCGCGCGTCGCCAGCATCGCGAACGGCCCGCACATACCGACACAGTGCGCGCTGCCTAACAAGCTGGCTGCGAGCACGGCGGAGAGCAAGGGCCACATGATCAATACGGTGTCGTGAAAGGGATGGAAGGCAAAGTCTGCTCGAAAGGACTCTCAACTCTTCGGTTGCCCCAAGCGTCGCCCGCCCGTCGCTTTGACAAAGCTGGACCGGATAAGCAGCGCGGCGCGGCACGTCATCCTGTCGGTCGATCGAGATCCGGCGCGTCCACCGCGCGATCTTCTTCCCAAACGAACGGTTTGTCGCCGAAGCTTGCTTCGAAGTTCCAACGGTACAGGCCCGGATGAGCGAGCTGCGCGGTGCCCGTGAACACGCCCGGATCGCGCTCGGTCAGGGCAATCGTTTCCACGTTGGTTCCATGTGCGTGATGGTAACACTGCAATGTCGCATCCCGCGCGGGGGCCGGTCCGCCGTGGGCGTCGAGCACCTGCACGGTCAATTGACGGTTCCCGGCCGGATCGGGCGGAGTCCAACCGATCTGTACCTGCCAGCCAAGATCGGCACTCCGTTGGCGGATCGCCCGCAACTCGTCCCAGCGGACTGCTTTGTCGTAATAGTCGGGAACCACCGCCAGCGCCGGATCGCCCACGGCATACCACACGGCCACGAAGGCAATCGCCAGCTGGGAACCGATGAGGCCCAGGATAATCCCGACCCAAGTCCATCGGGCGCGGGCCTCGGCAGCGGCGTCAACAGGAGCGGAAGGAGGCATCGTCTCGTCGAGGTTGTAAGGATGACGGCCTAGCGTGGGGGCGGGCCGACCAGGTTACAGGTGATCTCACGCTCGTTCCCGTCGCTGTCCTTGATTCCAACGAGAGCCCTCCGCTGGCCGCTGTGAAGGACCGCAGGCGGGATGCGAATCATCACCGGCACAATTTTCGATTCACCGGCCTCGAGTTGCGTCGCCGAGGGATCGATCACCATCAGCTCCGCCGGCGCGGGGCCGACCAACTTGAGCTCATATTGCTGCGGATTGTCCGAACGGTTCGTCAGTCGAATCCGAAAGTTGTTTTGGACTCGACCATCATTCGGTGCCATCGTGAACGGATCACCCAGCCCGCGGAGCACCGTGACATCGAACGAATATTTGCCCAGCAGGGCGGTGACAAATCCGATCAGTACGATCGAGAGCAGGATTGGATAGATAATCGTACGTGCACGTACCAGTTTGTTTGAAGCGCCTTCAATCGCCGCTTGTGAACTGAAACGGACCAGCCCGCGCGGCAAGTTGACCTTGTCCATCACGGCGTCGCAGGCATCGATGCACTGCGTACAGTGGATACACTCCATCTGCAGCCCGTTACGGATGTCGATCCCTGTGGGACACACCGCCACACATTGTCCGCAGTCGATGCAGTCGCCTCGGGAGTCGTTCGCCTGACGCTTTCCTTTGCCGCGCGGTTCACCACGCGTTGGATCGTACGAGACAATCAGGCTGTTGCGGTCCAACATCACCGATTGAAACCGACCATAGGGACAGGCGATCGCACACAGCTGTTCGCGGAAGAACATGAAGTCGAACAGCATCAGGCCGGTGGTCGCCGCCATCACCAGGAAGGCGGTTGGATGTTGGGCCGGTGAACTTCGAATCCACTGCGCCAAGCGCTCGGTGCCGACGAAATATGAGAGAAACGTGTGCGCTAAAAACATCGCCAGCAAGAAGTAGACGACGAACCGAAGTCCCTGCCAAAGCCAGCGTGGCTGTCGCGCAGTATTCAGATTAGGCTTGCCGCCCCGACCGGTCGTGCCGTCGAAGAATCGATCGATCGGCCGGAAGAGGAATTCCATATAGACCGTCTGCGGACAGGCCCAGCCACACCAGACCCGGCCCGCCACCGCCGTCGCCAACACGATCGTCAGGAAGACACTCAGGATCAGCAAGGCGACCAGCAGCGTGTCGGTCGGCAAAAACGTGTGACCGAACAGGTGGAACTGCCGCGCCGGAATATCCAGTAACACGAGCGGCTTTCCATTCCACCGCAGGTGCGGAATCAAGACGAAGATCACGATCAGCACGTAGGCGACAATCCGTCGAGCGTGCCAAAACCGGCCGGCTGCCAGCCGCGGGTAGAGCCAGCGTCGCGAGCCGTCCCGTTCCAAGGTCGCCAGCACGTGTTCGGGCGCGTCGAGCAACGCGCCGTGCTTGACCGGAGGACTGTTGGAAACGACGGGAAGATCGACCGCGGAGGGATCAACAGGATCGCTGTTCATAGGCTAAGTCTTATTGCATCCCTTGAGCGATCCGTTCGCGCTGTGCGATGCCGCAGGCTATCCTCACGGCATCGCACCTATCGATTGGACCGGCTCAAGAATCTGTCACGGAGGCATCCGCCTGTCCGGTCGCGTCGTTCACTCCGCCGGTCGCTTCCTTCACTTCGCCGGCGTTGTCGACCGGCGCCGAGGGGGCTTCTTCTGGGGGCGGTGCGGGCCAAGGCGGAATCTTCTCCCCTTCCGCGCGCTTTGGTGACGGACCGGGATCGCCGCCCCGCAATGATGCGACGTAGGAGGAGACAAGCACGATGTCGTTCACCTGCAGACGTGTCTTCCAGGCCGGCATCGCTCCGGCGGCAGCGCCTTCGCTGACGATGCGGGCGATGTCCGACACGCTCTTCACATTCTTGTATTCATCGTCCGTCAGATTCGGACCGACCAGACCGCCGCCCTGCAATCCGTGGCAGCTCGTGCAGTTGGTCGCAAACACGGCTTTCCCGTAGCTGACCCATTCCGGCTTGTGCATGTACCGCAAGATCGTCGGTTCATCGGGTTGCAAGTTGCCGATTTCGGCAAACGCCAGCCGCGCGTTCTCGGCCTGTGCCAGCGCGTATCCATCGGCCAGCGTTCGATTGCGGGCCCCCATGTGATAGAAGGGGAAGTACAAGACACTGAATGCAATCGTGCCGATGAACAACCAGCTCCACCAGGCCGGCAACGGATTGTCGTATTCCTGGATGCCATCGTAGAGGTGGCCAGTCGTCGCCGGCATTTGGCCGGAGGAGTGTGCCGAATCGCTATTCATCTCGAGGCGTCTCCACTCGATCGCTCAGGGGAATCGCAGCGTAGCTATCTGTTTCCCGACGGCTCCAGCACAACGTGCTGATCACCATTCCCACGAATGCCAGCGCGAAGATCACCAGAGCGATCTCCGCGCAAAGGCTGTAGTTCACGGCGGACATGACATCGCGAAGCATGCCGTTATCCTCCTCGACGGCCCACAGCACGGTGGCTCAAGCGGGTCGTCTCCACAGGGGCTGTCTAAGGCGCCAGGGCAGCCGTCGCTCCCGCGGCGGGCTGTCCTTCTCGGTCCACGGTTACCTTCTCTTCGCTGGCGGCCGGCTCGCCTTCCGCCGTGACCGCCGCTGCGGCCGGTGCTTCCGAGGACGGGGTTTCCGCGGGGGCCGGTGTGCGGAACAGATCGACGCCCAACCGCTGCAGGTACGCGATCAGCGCGATGGCTCGTCGATCCTGCAAGCGAGTCGGTCCGCCGCTGTTGGCGATGTCGGCGGCAATCTCTTCGGCCTGCGTCCGCGCCATCCGAATGATCTGATCCGAGTCGGTCGGATAGTCCGCCCCCAGGAATCGCGCCGCTTCGACACGCGGGGGGATCTCGTTGAAGTTCAGCAGCTGTTGCCCCAGTTGGGGATAGGCCGGCATCACAGAACCCAAGACCAGAGCACTCGGATTCTCCAAGTGTTGCCAATGCCAGAGATTGCTTTGACGACCGCCTTCCCGCCCTAGGTCCGGTCCGATGCGGCGGCTGCCCCACTGGAACGGATGGTCGTAAACGAACTCGCCGGGCTTGCTGTACTCGCCGTAACGCTTGGTCTCGGCGAGGATCGGCCGGATCATCTGCGAGTGGCAGTTGTAGCAGCCTTCTCCCACATAGATGTCGCGTCCGGCCAACTCCAGCGGCGTGTAGGGCGTCACCGTGGCAATCGTCGGGATGTTGCTGCGGATCAGAAACATCGGGATCGCTTCGAACAGCGTCGCCACGACGACCGCGACCGTGACCCACACGGTCAGAGTGATGGGCAAGCGTTCCCAGCGGCGGTGCCAATCGAGCTTCACGAAGTTATCGAGCGACACGCCCAGCCCCAAAACCGGCGCTTCGGCAAGCGGATTGGGGGCTGGCACGGGATCCACATAATCCTTCGCCAACGGCGGTACCGCGTATTCCGGTTCTTCGTAGACCGCCGGTCGCGTTCGCCATGTCATCACATAGTTCACCGCCAGCATCAAGACACCGCCGACGTACAGCGCGCCGCCCAGCACGCGCATCCACCAGAACGGCGTGATCTTCTGAACGGTTTCGACAAAATCCGGATATTGCAGCTGACCTTGCGGGGTGAGAGCCCGCCACATCAAGCCCTGCGTCAGGCCGGCAGCGTAGATCGGAACGATGTACAGAAGAATCCCGATCGTGCCGACCCAGAAGTGCCATGTCGCCAGCTTCGTGCTCCACAGTTTCGTTTGAAACAATCGCGGCAACATCCAGTACAGCATGCCGAACGTCATGAACCCGTTCCAACCGAGCGCACCGGAGTGCACGTGCGCGATCGTCCAGTCGGTGTAGTGGCTCAGGGCATTGACGCTCTTGATCGAAAGCATCGGTCCTTCGAACGTTGACATCCCGTAGAACGTGATCCCTACGACATAAAACTTAAGCACGGGGTCCACGGCCACCTTGTGCCATGCTCCTCGCAGGGTCAACAGACCGTTGATCATGCCACCCCAGCTGGGCATCCACAGCATGACGCTGAACAACATCCCCAGGGTGCTCGCCCATTCAGGCAGCGCCGTGTAATGCAGGTGGTGGGGACCGGCCCAGATGTAGATAAATACGAGCGACCAGAAATGGATCACGCTCAGCTTGTAGCTGAAGACCGGTCGTTCGGCCGCCTTTGGCAGGAAGTAGTACATCAAGCCCAAGAACGGGGTGGTGAGAAAGAAGGCCACCGCGTTGTGGCCATACCACCACTGCATGAATGCGTCCTGGACGCCCGCGTACACCGAGTAACTCTTCAGTGCCCCGACGGGGACGACCAGGTTGTTGAAGATATGCAAGATCGCCACGGTGACGACCGTGGCGATGTAGAACCAGAGCGCAACATACATGTGCCGCTCACGGCGATTGACCAGCGTCATCGTGAAGTTGACACCGAAGAAGCCCGCCCAGACGACGGCGATCGCCAGGTCGATCGGCCACTCCAGCTCGGCATATTCCTTACTCTGGGTGATCCCCAAAGGCAGCGTTACGGCGGCCGCAACAATGATCGCTTGCCAGCCCCAGAAATGGAGGCGGCTCAGCGTATCGTTCCACATCCGGGCTTTGCACAGCCGCTGCGTGCTGTAGTACACGGCCGCGAAGATCGCATTGCCGGCGAAGGCGAAGATCGCTGCATTCGTATGCAACGGGCGGAGCCGACCGAAGCTCAGTAACTCGATCTCGCCATAAAGCCGCGGCATGACGAGCATCAGGGCCACGAGCAGACCGGCGAGCGTCCCAACCAGTCCCCAGACCAGCGTGGCCGTGGCGAACATCCGAACGATCTGGTCGTCGTACCGAAAGCGATCCAGGCCATCGGCGGATGTCTGAGAGCTCGACTCGCGTACCGTCGTCGACATCGGTCGGATTCCTGAGTTCAAATAAACAGCCCACCGCTGGCTGAACTACCCCGGCGGCACGGCCCGCAATCTCCTGCCGCACGATTCACGCGGTATGGACCGGTTCCTGCAATGCGGATGAGCGCATGCAGCTTCATCGTCTGGAACCTCGGCTAGTCTACCGCATTCCTGGGCAATTCCGCAGTCGGAACCGGCCGACTAGGCCCGTACAAAGTGTCGCACTTCCCTGAAATGGCTGATGTCCGACCGCCGCGCCGGCTCGAACGCGCCTGGCAACCGACCGGATCGGCCGGGGCCGACCGGATTGCCCGTCGAAAGAGCCCTGCGACGTGCCCCGCGCCGCCCTCGATGCTGGCTAAAATCAGCCGACCAGCCTTCGGTTCGTCGCCACGGGACATCTGATACATCGATCGACCCGCGGTGGGCTCGGTGCATCGGATGTCCGACGGAGTTCCGTGCCGCGTTGCAGAATTTTCGATCCTCCTTCGCGTACCCTCAAGCCAGGACTGCGATTGTTCCATGGAAATAAGACGACGCTTCATGCGATGGCGCTGGGGGATATGGCTGGTGATGGCAGGGTTCATGCCGATGGCGGTTCGGGCAGAAGACTGGCAAGCATTGTATGAGTCCGCCACGTTTCGCGCGGACAACGGGGTGGAACTGCCCTACCGTCTGTTGCGGCCCATGCCGGACCAGGATCCGGCGACGCCACAGAAATATCCGCTGGTCGTGTTTCTGCACGGCGCCGGGGAACGGGGAGCCGACAACCAGGCACAACTGAAACACGGCCTCATCGAGTTCGCTCGAGAAGATCGACGGCACGACTATCCATGCTTTGTTGTCGCTCCGCAGTGTCCTGAGTCTCAGCGTTGGATCGAGGTCGACTGGGATGCCCCAGCCGGTGCAGGAACTTGGCCTGCAGCACCGACTCCCGTGATGCAAGCGCTGTTGGCGTTCACGGATGAACTCGTTGGAACGTTGCCGATCGATCCGGCGCGGATCTATCTCACCGGGCTGTCGATGGGCGGCTATGGGACCTGGTACGCTGCCGCCCACCGGCCCGAGCTTTGGGCCGCTGCGGTCCCGGTCTGCGGAGGAGGAGATCCGACCAGGCTCGCGCCGCTCGCCGCCAACTCTTTACCAGTCTGGGCGTTCCAAGGGGCCGACGATTCGGTGGTCGTCCCCGAGCGGAGCCGCGAGATGATCGAGGCCCTTCGACAACTTGGCTTGAGACCTGGATACACAGAGTACCCCAGCGTGGGACACGACAGTTGGGTTCCCGCCTACCGTGATGAACAATTGTTTCGATGGTTGTTTGCTCAGCACCGCTAGAGCGATCGCGCGAGGCAATTGAAGTCCCGTATTTCCCTAACCCCATGTATTTCCCTAACCCCATGTGTGTCTGCAAAGGATGGTTGTCATGAACGCATCGTCACGCAGGAAGTTTTTGCAGGTGACCAGCGCGTTGGCCGCGACCGGCTATTTCAGTAGTCGTACGGCCCTCGGTCGCCAGCAACGCGATCAACTCGGGGTGGCCCTCGTCGGTTTGGGCTCACTGAGCACCAATCAAATCGCTCCGGCGCTGCAGAAGACCAAGCACATCAAGCTGGCGGGGATCGTCACGGGCACGCCGTCGAAGGTGGATGTCTGGCGGCAAAAGTACGGCATCCCGCAGGAGAACGTCTACAACTACGAGACTTATGATCAGATCGCCAACAACGATGCGATCGATCTGGTGTATATCGTGCTGCCGAACAGCATGCATGCTGAATACACGATCCGCGGCGCCAAAGCGGGCAAGCATGTTTTCTGCGAAAAGCCGATGGCCAACTCCGCAGCGGACTGCAAGCAAATGATCGAGGCCTGCGAACAGAACAAACGGATGCTGGGAATCGGTTATCGCTGTCAGTTCGAGCCCCATCACCAACACTGCATGAAGCTGGCTCGAGATGAAACGTTCGGAAAGATCCGAGGGATCGAAGCTAATTTCGGCTTCAAGATCGGGGATCCGAAGCAATGGCGCCTGCGGAAGGACTTGGCAGGGGGCGGGCCGCTGATGGACGTCGGGATCTATGCCCTGCAAGCATGTCGCTACTTGACCGGCGGAGAGCCAATCCGCGTGACGGCAACCGAAACAAAGACAGACCCCGTGAAGTTTGCCGAGGTCGAAGAATCCTTGTCTTGGACGATGGAGATGCCCCACGGCATCATCGCGTCGTGCAGTACGACGTACAATTTTAACGGGATGAACAACTTCCGGGCCTTTGGGGACGACGGGTATTTCGGACTTGATCCGGCCTACAGCTACGAAGGCATCAAAGGCACCAGCAGCCGCGGTCCGATCGAGTTCCCACAAGTCGACCACTTTGCCGCGGAACTGGATGACTTCGCACAATGCATTCGCGAAGGCCGCGCCACACGCGTGCCCGGTGAAGAAGGGCTGAAGGATCTGTTGGTGATCGAAGCCATCTACGCGGCCGCTCGAACCGGAACCCGGGTGGCCGTGCAGTCCGTCTGATGGTCGCCTGCCGCGACCGACGGATCGCGGTCCGAAAGGAAACGGACTCGACGGGCTGAAGCGGTCTCAGTGGTTGGCCCGATGGAGCTTTCGCAAGACGGGCCCCATCGGCCGCACAATGCGCATTCCCCTGGGCTGCGGCCAATCCACGGCGCGGTTCGGCACAGCCGATCCCTCGGGAGTGGTGACGGGCGTTGTCGCACCGGCACGTCGCCTTGCGACCCGGCTGTTCGAAAGGCCTGCGATGGATGGCCACGGGCTAGAGGTCGCTCGCAAGACGCTGGTGCGCCTCATCGGCCCATGGGCTGTTCGGCGCAAGCTCCAGGAACCGCCGCCAATGAACCTCGGCGAGTTCTGGTTGGCCGTCGTCGTCCAGCGCTCGGGCCAAGTTGTAATGCACGTCGGGATAGTCATCGTGCAGGTGCAACGCGCCGCGAAAGGCGGCAATCGCCAAATCGAGTCGGCCATTTTCCGCAAGCACGACGCCCAAGCTGGCGCGTGCCTCGACGTACTGCGGGTCGAGTTCGATCGCCATGAAGTAGCGCTCGCGGGCGGCCGATGAGTCGCCGATCCGGTAGAGAAGTTCGGCTAATTGAAAACAGATGTCGGGCCGTGGTCCATCGCGCGCCACGATCGCCCGATAACAGTCGATCGCTCCCGCAAGGTCGCCCTCGTCTTCCGCCTCATAGGCTTGGACCAGCAGTTCATCGGGTTGTTCCGGCGGGCTGGTATGCGGCGCTGATTTGGATGCGGGCCAGCGAATAGTGGCCGGCACTGCACCGTCATCGAAACGTTCGTGATGCTCCAGCGCTTCAAAATCAATCCGCAGTTGTCCCCCCGGTTCGACGAGTCCCTCGCCTTGCCGCAGCAGAATCTGCCGGCCTTCGATCAAGACGCTGAGCTGCGCCAGCGGTCGTTCGACGTCCGGTACAACGTCGATCAATGAAGCGAGTTTCCGCTCGATCGATTCCGGCGATGCGCCAGCGGCCACGAGCTGTGCCAATCGTTTGGCTGTCGCGATTTCCTGAAAATCGAAATAGGGTAAGCGGTGCACCGTGCGCACGGGCACGATCAGCCCGCGGCGATGCCAACGGCGAATGACGCGCACTGAGACACCGAGCAATTCGGCCAGCATCGCCGGCGTGTACAGCCGCTTGATCGATTGCTCGACATCCACCAGGCCCAACCGCTGCCAGAGGTCCGTCTCGTGGATCACCTCCATGGCACCGGCCGCCGCCCGCTCTCGGAGGGAAGGTGTGAGTAGTTCGGCTTCCGCCAAAGGGCCTTCTTCAGCGCCGATCACCACCAAATCCAGCGGATCGTCGTCCACATCACCCGGTATGGCGCCGTGCTGCCTGAGCAATTGCACTGCATCGCGGCGGGAGAGGCCGCCAAGCTTGCCCAAGAACGCGACCCGCTTGCCCTGTAGCGCGACGGGACCCTCTTCGGAATCCGTGAGTTCCAGCGGCGGCCCCGCGTCCATGTCCGTATCCAGTTCATCGGCCATGACCGAGTATCGTAACGGTTTCCGCCTTTCCCGCGAGCGTCCGCGGTGAGCGTTTCCGCTGCGGAAACTGCGGCCATCGCTCAGCGCGTCGCGCGGCGGATGCCATTCCATCGATCGGGAATCGCTGCTTTTGGAGTCGCTGTTCCGCTGAGCGGTTCGTGGACTGCCAAGTCCGGCTTGCTTCTCGGCTCGCTAGAATCACGCTCCACGGATGGCCCCCCGATCGTCATCCCCCCGGAGGCTTTTCGCCATGCTCACTCAGTCGTTCCATCGACTCACCTTCCCCGCACCGATCTGCTGGCTTGCCCTTGGTCTTGGCCTGGCCATTTCCACCATCGGCGCTGCGTCACGTAGTGAGGCAGCCGAAATCGAGCGTCGTCCTTTCGGGAAGACACGCGATGGTGCCCCGGTGGATGAATACATCCTTCGGTCGGGATCCCAAGAGGTCCGAATCCTGACGCTCGGAGCCACGCTTCGCGCTTGGACCGCTCCCGACAAGTCGGGAAAGATGGCGGATGTACTCTTGGGATTTGACGACGTGGCAGGCTATGAGTCCGCCGACAACCAGTACTTCGGTTGTACGGTGGGCCGCGTCTGCAACCGGATCGGCGGCGCACGTTTCGATCTGGAAGGAAAGCATTATCAGCTGATCAATAACGATGGTCCTAATCAGCTGCACGGCGGGAACGGTCGAGCCCTCTGTCGAGTGATTTGGCAAGCCGCCGAACAGGCCAGCATTCCGGACATTGCGGCGGTGAAATTCAGTTACACCAGCCCAGCCGGAGAGGAAGGATATCCTGGGGAACTGAAGGCGAGTGTGACCTATGCACTTGCAGCCGATGGCAAGCTGACGCTGACCTATAGCGCGATCACCGATGCGGCGACACCGGTGAATCTGACAAACCATGCCTACTTCAATCTCGCCGGCGCGGGTGCGCCGACGATTCTCGATCACGAGTTGAAGCTGATGGCTGACCAATACACACCGGTCGACAGCACGCTGATTCCGACGGGCGAGTTGGCCGCAGTCGCCGGAACGGCATTGGACTTCAATGCGGCGACCGCGATCGGGGCGTGGATCGATCAAGTATCCGGACCACCGACAATCGGCTACGACCACAACTACGCATTGCGTGCTACTGACGGGAAAGTCCGCCAGGTCGCGGTGGTTCGCCATCCGGGCACCGGCCGCGTGCTGGAGGTTCACACGGATCAGCCCGGGCTACAGTTTTACTCAGGCAATTTCTTGAAGGACCAGCCTGGCAAAGGAGGCAAGACGTATGCGCACCGGTCGGCGTTTTGCCTCGAAGCGCAGCATTTTCCTAACAGCGTCAATGAGCCGCGTTTTCCATCGATCATTCTTCGGCCGGGCGAAACCTACACGCAGACTACGATCTACTGGTTGAAGTAATCAGCGTCCGATCGCCATGCGTGAAGATGGTTCGCGCAGTGATCCACCGAGAGCAGTCGGTGAGCCTGGCGATTGCGGGGCGGAGGGACGTGGTGGTTCGTTTCGCTCAGCGCAGCGTTACGAATTCGTGGTGATTCATCAACACCAGCAGCAGACTTTCGCGCCGCCGCGCACGCGGATCGTGTGCTGGCGCGAGGCCGGATGGATCGTCGTCGGCTGATGGGAGTTGTGCCGCTTCCTGCGGCTCTGCCAGGAACGCAAGGCAAGCCTGCTGCTCGTCGGCCTTCGGGTGCCGACCGAGCATCCGTACGAACATCTGATCGACGAACTCTGCGTCGTCTGCGGGCAGCTCCCCCGTCCGCCGCACGAACTGACGGGCCAACCGAGTGCTCAGCGGACTATGGATCAAGGCGAGTGCCTGCTGAGGCGTGATGCTCTCTCGCCGCTGGTAACATTCGGTGACGGATGCGCAGTCGAACAATTTCAGAAATGGCATCATCCGTTCGGCGGCGTGGCGAAAGTAAATACTTCGCCGCTGGACATCCAGCCCTGACATTTGATCGATTTCGGGGCCACCAAATCGCCGATCAAGTCCATCGGTGGCCAGCAGCAGCCCATCGCGGACAGCTTCCGCTTCGATCCGCCGTGGCGCCATCCGCCAGTAGTACCGATTGTCGGGATCGATCTGTAGGCAGGCATCATCGGGAGTCGATGCCTGCATGTAGGCGTGACTGGTGACGATCAAGCGGTGCAGGTCCTTCATCCGCCAGTCTCGATCGATTAGTTCGGCGGCGAGCCAATCGACGAGTGCGGCAAATTTGGGTGGGCGGCCGTTGTTGCCAAAGTCAAACACGCTGGGGACGAGTGCTTGCCCGAAGTGGCGCAGCCAGATGTGATTGACGGCGACCCGGGCGGTCAGCGGATTATCGCGGGCGGTGAGCCACTGGGCAAAGGCCGTCCTTCGGCCCGTGCTGATGGTTGGGTAGGCGGTGCTAGAGCGAGGCGTGAAAGCGGTCGAGGGTGGTTCTTGTTCGGCAGCCGTGGCAGCCGCCAATGCTTGGCGGGCGTTTTCGACCTGCGTCGCGGCATCCGCCGGTGGTTGGGCGGCCGCTGCTTGCGTCTCCGCTGTGTGTAACTGAAGACGGGCGATTGCTGTCGTCAGCGCGCGTTGAGCCGCGATGGCCCGACGCGCGGCCGCTTGGCCGGCTGCTGTCTCGCCGGCTCCGCTGGCTTGCAACGCTTCGGCCACGATCACGGCTTCCAGTGCGGCCAGTTCGGCGCGGGCCTTTGCGACGGACAGATCGGCTGCAACGCGTGCAGTATCGTCGGAGTCCGTGACCTGCGCTCGCTGATCGAGGGCCGTTTGCAACTTGGCTTCCGCAGACGCAATCTCGTCGGTCAAGACAAACTCACGGCGGTCAGGCGCAGTTGCCTCGCCCGGCAGCGGAACCGGTTGGGCATCGAAGGAGCCACCGAGCGCGGCAGGGACTCCAGCAGGCAGCCCATCGCCTGAGGGAAACCGATCATCTCCCCGTTCCAACAGCTTCGTCACTGCATTTGGATCGGCGTCATATGCGCGGGCAATGCCGGCGACTTTCGGATCGACTTGTCCAGGGATTCGATCGAGCCGCACCTGATGAGGTTCGAAGATGGCGCGGACCTGGTAATACTCACGCTGGGTCAGCGGATCGTAAAAGTGATCGTGGCATCGCGCACAACCGATCGTCAGTCCCTGGAAGGCAAGAAACGTGTGGTCGACGACGTCTTGCATCCATTTTTCACGGCTCAACATCTTGTAGTTGCGGACAAGATAGCCTGTGGCGATCAGCGAGTCGGGGTCCGTCGGTGCCAGTTCATCGCCAGCGAGCATTTCGCGGACCATCACGTCATAAGGTTTGTCATGATTGAGTGACTGAACGATCCAATCCCGCCACCGCCAGATGTGCGGCTGGCTGTCACGAATCTGGCCTCCCTCAAGCCAGCCTGTCCAATCGCTGTAGCGCCAGACGTCCATCCAATGGCGGCCCCAACGTTCGCCGTAGGCCGGTGAGGCCAGCAAGCGATCGACGACGCGCGTGTAGGCATCGGGGGCGCCATCACGCTCAAAAGCTGTCAATTCTTCCTCGGTCGGCGGCAAGCCGGTCAGGTCGATCGTGACGCGTCTCAGTAAGGTGGCGCGATCGGCAAGCGGCCGATAGGCCAAGCCGACTTCTGCCTGCGCGGCTTCGAGAAACGCATCGATCGGATGCGCTCCGTGCGGCGACGCGCTGTGAGGGACGGGGGGACGCACGACGGGTTTGAATGGTCGCCAGGGATAGGCCGCCAGATGTCGCAGGTAGCGGGCCATGCGTTGTTCAAGCGCTAACTGTTCCGCAGGCGTTCTCTCGCGTGGAGGCGTATCGCGTGCATCACCCGGCCAGGTGCCAGCCAGGATCTCTTCCAGATTACTGGCACCATCTCCGTCACTGTCTTCATCGCGAATCGTCAGCCATTGGTCGATGATCGATGGTTCCGCGCCGCTGTTGGAACTGCTTTCGGCGGGAGCCTCGGCCAGGCGCGATCCAAACGGGTTGTGCTCGGCATCTTCGGGGTCCCCGATGTGACAGAGCGTGCACTGCTGCAAGCGTTCGGGGAGCTGATCACCAAAATGTCGCCCTACCGCCTGCCTGTATGCGGGCTTGGCCGGCGCGGTGGTACCGCTCGCCAGATGGCACAATGCGATTGCGGTGATGAGCCAGCGCGTCCGCGCCATGGTTAACGGCTCCGAGGGATTCCACCGAATCCACCTCG
>Ga0114939_10000661_pt1 | contig 28659 bp, 24 predicted proteins | sample AshMeaCrysSpring_FD_87196 | JGI IMG/M metagenome (GOLD analysis project Ga0114939, IMG submission 87196) | Groundwater microbial communities from Big Spring, Nevada to study Microbial Dark Matter (Phase II) - Ash Meadows Crystal Spring | ecosystem: Environmental > Aquatic > Deep subsurface >...
ACGATCCGCTCGGCATCCTGCTGAAGAAACTGTCGTCCGATCACCCGGCCGATTCGGCGCGGCTGCAGCCGCTGCCGGCCTCGGATCCGAGCATCGACCTGTGGCAGCGCATCCGGCGCGGCTTCGCGATGCCCGACCTCGTGACCCCGGCCGCCGCGGGCAGCACGCGCTGGTACGCCACCCAGCCCGACTACATCGTCCGCATGGCCGGGCGGGCCAACCTGTACCTGTTCCACATCGTCGAGGAAATCGAGCGCCGCGGCATGCCGACCGAACTGGCGCTGCTGCCCTTCGTCGAGAGCGCGATGCAGCCGGAGGCGCTGTCGAGCGCGAAGGCGGCCGGGCTGTGGCAGTTCATCCCGTCGACCGGCAAGCTGTACCAGCTCGACCAGAACCTTTGGCTCGACCAGCGGCGCGACGTGCTGGAGTCCACCCGCGCCGCACTGGACTACCTGCAGAAGCTGTACGACGACTTCGGCGACTGGCACCTGGCGCTGGCCGCCTACAACTGCGGCGAGGGCTGCGTCGGCCGCGCGGTGGCGCAGGCGCGCGCGCGCCGGCAGTCGACCGAGTACGCCAGGCTGCGGCTGCCGCGCGAGACGCAGGGCTACGTGCCCAAGCTGCAGGCGATCAAGAACATCGTGCGCGACCCGTCCGCCTACGGCATCGAGCTGCCGGCGATCCGCAACGAGCCGTACTTCGCGGTGGTGCGCAAGACGCGCGACATCGACGTCGAGACCGCGGCCCGGCTGGCCGAGATGCCGATCGACGAGTTCCGCGCCCTGAACCCGTCGTTCAACCGGCCGGTGATCGTCGGCGCCGCCGAATCGAACCTGCTGCTGCCGCCCGAGCGGGCCGAGACGTTCCTCGCCAATCTTGCCGCGTTCGAGTCGACCGGCCAGCCGCTGGCCAGCTGGACCACCTACACGGTGAAAAGCGGCGAGACGCTGGAGCAGATCGCCGCGCGCGGCGGCGTCGGCCCGGAGCACCTGCGCGAGGCCAACCGGATCCCGAAGCGCTACCGGCTCGCCGCCGGCTCGACGCTGCTGATCCCGCGCGACGAGACGATGGCCGCCGACATCGCGCCGGAGAAACTCGGCGCGGCGCTGTCGCTGGTGCCCGAGCGCAGCGCCGAGCGGATCGTCACCTATCGCGTGCGCGGCGGCGACACGCTGTACTCGGTGTCGCGCCGCTTCGGCGTGCCGGTCGAAGAGATCGTCGACATGAACCAGCTGCGCAACCGGCAGCTGTTCGCCGGCCAGCGGCTGAACCTCGCGGTCGCGGCGCGCCCGGCGCCCGTCGCGGCAAAGAAGACCGCGCCGACGCGGACCGCCAGCCTGCAGAAGACCGCCGCGCGCCAGCGCTGACCGCCCCTGCCGGTACCATTCGGGCCGGTCTCAGTTTCCCTTCTTCGCCATGGCCTTTCTCTCCGGCAAGCGCATCCTCATCACCGGCCTGCTGTCCAACCGCTCGATCGCCTACGGCATCGCCCAGGCCTGCCGCCGCGAGGGTGCCGAGCTGGCGTTCACCTATGTCGGAGACCGCTTCCGCGACCGCATCGGCGAGTTTGCCGCCGAGTTCGGCTCCGACATCATCCTGCCGTGCGACGTCGGCGAGGATGCGCAGATCGACGCCGCGGTGGCCGGGCTGCGCGCGCGCTGGGACGGGCTCGACGGGCTGGTGCACTCCATCGGCTTCGCGCCGCGCGAGGCGATCACCGGCGCGTTCCTCGACGGGCTGAGCCGCGAGAATTTCCGCCTCGCGCACGAGATCTCCGCCTACAGCTTCCCGGCGCTGGTCAAGGCGGCGCTGCCGCTGCTCGAGGGCCGGCCGGGTTCGCTGCTGACGCTGACCTACCTCGGCGCCGAGCGCGTCGTGCCCCACTACAACACCATGGGCCTGGCCAAGGCGGCGCTGGAGGCCTCGGTGCGCTATCTCGCCGCCGACCTCGGCCCGCGCGGCATTCGCGTCAACGGCATCTCCGCCGGCCCGATCAAGACGCTGGCGGCCAGCGGCATCCGCGGCTTCTCGCGGATGATGGCCTTCAACGAGGCCAACGCGCCGCTGCGACGGAACGTCACCATCGAGGAAGTCGGCAACACGGCGGCGTTCCTGCTGTCGGACCTCGCCTCCGGCATCACCGGCGAGATCGTGTTCGTCGACTGCGGCTTCCGCGCGGTGGCATTCGGGCTGGCCGCGGTGGGCGCGGAGCCGGGCCAGGCGGGCTGATCCCCGCGCCGCACGACGCCGCGCTCCTTGCGCCTCGACGCGCCACGGTCGACCGCGGTGGCCGCCCAGGGTGATCGGTTTTCGACGCGGGCCGGCCGGCCGCGGGTGACGATCGTCACCCCGTTCCTCGCCGCCTCGAACGCCGGCAACTGGCACACGGCCTCGCGCTGGGCGCGGGCGCTCGCGGCCGACTATCGGGTGCGCGTCGAGCAGGCCTGGCGCGGCGAACCCTGCGACCTGCTGATCGCGCTGCACGCGAGGCGCTCGGCCGAATCGATCCAGAAGTTCGGCGCCGCGCACCCGGACCGACCGCTGGTCGTGGTGCTCACCGGCACCGACCTGTACCGCGACCTGGCGACGAACCGCGAAGCGCGCCGTTCGCTCGAACTGGCCAGCCGGCTCGTCGTGCTGAACGAACTGGGCCCGCGCCGGCTGCCGGCCTGGGCGCGCGGCAAGGCGACGGTGATCCTGCAGTCCGCGCGCCAGCTGTCGCCCGGCCGCAGGCCGCGGCGACACCTCGCGGTGGCGGTGGTCGGTCACCTGCGCGACGAGAAGAACCCGCAGTTCGTCTGGTCGCTGCTGCGCGAACTGCCGGCCGACCTGCCGCTGCGCGTGCGCCACGTGGGCGCCGCCGTGGAGCCGGCGCTTGGTCGAGAAGCGGCGCAGGTGGCCGCGCGCGACGCCCGCTACCGCTGGCTCGGCGAACTGCCGCGGGCGCGGGCGCGGCAGGTCATCCGCGCCAGCCACCTGCTGCTGCACCCGTCGAACATGGAAGGCGGCGCGCAGGCGGTGATCGAGGCGGTGCGCTCGCACACCGCGGTGCTGGCCAGCGGCATCGACGGCAACGCCGGCCTGCTCGGCGAGGACTATCCGGGCCTGTTCACGGAGAACCACGTCGAAGCGGCCGGCGCACTGCTGCTGCGCGCGGCCCATGATGCCGGCTTCCTGCGCCGCCTGCAGGCCCGCTGCGAGCAGCGCGCGGCCCTGTTCGCTCCAGAGCAGGAACGCGAGCGGCTGCTGGCGCTTGCGGATGACTGCCTGCGACCGTCGAAGCGGAGCCCCCGATGAATGCCCCCGAAGTCCCGCCGGGGCGGCGGCTGGCGCCTGCGCGCCGCAGGCCGCCGATGAAGTGCTGGCGATGTTTCGCGCCGAGGGCTTCTGCGATGCCGCCGTGATCGGCCCTCTGCAGGCCGGCCGCGGCGTCCGCATCGAAGGCTGACGAGACATCGGCCATCAGTCGGCGTTCGACGTGCCGGCGCACGATCGCCGCTCGGGCACATGCGCTTCGGTGCCTGCTTCGCGCAGCAGTGACATCGGCTCGCGCATTCAGGCGAAGCCGTCGCGCACCGACAACGCGCTGTCGGCCGCCGGCGTTGGCTGACGGATAATCGCGCACCGATGACGACTAAGCCGCCGCCCGCACGCAAGCTGTTCCGGCAGGAAGCCATCGATGCCCAGCGCGAGAAGCTGCTGGGCGAAGTGTCGATCGCGCGGCCGGTGCCGACCTGGGTCTTCACGGTGCTGGCGCTGTCCTTCGCGGCGCTGATCATCGGCTTCATGTTCTGGGGCGAGTACACGCGGCGCGAGCGGGTCGAGGGCTTCCTCGTGCCGCACGCCGGCGCGGCGCAGATCCTCGCCCCCGAGGCGGGCATCCTGGCCGAGCTGATGGTGCGCGAGGGCGACGAGGTCGCCGCCGGCAGCCCGATCGCGCGGCTGTCGCTGGAGCGCGGCACCGCCTCGGGAGCGACCTCCACCGAGCTGCTGCAGCGCGAGCTGTCGATGCGGGTGGCCAACCTCGAGGCGGAGAAGGAGAACATCCGCCTGCTCGCCGAGCAGCAGAAGGAGCAGCTCGTGCGCCGCATCGACGACCTGAACAAGGAACTGCGCCAGTCGGACGCCGAGATCCGGCTGCAGCAGACGCGTGTGGCCTCGGCGCGCGAGGACTTCCAGCGCACGCAGCAGCTGGTCAAGGACGGCTTCGTGTCCGACACCGCGCTGACCGCCAAGCGCAACGAGCAGCTCGACCAGCAGGTCAAGCTGGAGACCCTGCGCCGCAACCGGGCGACGATCGAGCGCGACCTGCGCGGCGCGCAGAGCGACCTGCCGGGCGTGGACCTGCGCGCGCGCCAGCAGATCGACCAGCTGACGCGCGAGAAGGGCCAGCTGCAGCAGAGCCTGGTGCAAGAGGAGACCCGCAAGGAAACCATCATCCGGGCGCCGATCGCCGGCGTCGTCACCAACATCGCGGTGGCGCGCGGCGCCTCGCTCGCCGCCGACGCGCCGCTGGCCACCGTGCTGCCTTCCGGCAGCGGCCTGCAGGCGCAACTGCTGGTGCCGACCCGCGCCATCGGGTTCGTGCAGCCGGGCAACGCGGTCGTGCTGCGTTACGAGGCGTTCCCGTTCCAGCGTTTCGGCCAGTACCACGGCACGGTCGACGCCGTCAGCCGCACGGTCTGGTCGCCGGGCGAGAAGGTCGGGCCGATGACGGTGCGCGAGCCGGTGTACCGGATCGACGTCGAACTGGAGCAGCAGACCGTCACCGCCGGCGGCCAGCAGGTCGCGCTGCGGCCCGGCATGCTGGTGAACGCCGACATCCTGCTCGAGAAGCGGACGGTGTTCGAGTGGATCTTCGAGCCGGTGCTCGAGCTGCGCGGACGGCTGCAATGACCGACGGCGTCTCTTTGCGCAGCGGCCACGTTCGCGGGTGCCCGTGCCGTGTTCGGTAGGCGCGTTCCGTTGATCCTGCAGTCGGAGGCGCCCGAGTGCGGCATCGCCTGCGTGGCGATGGTCGCCGGCTACCACGGCCACCGCACCGACCTGTCGGCGATGCGCATGCGGCTGGCGCCGTCGATGAAGGGCGTCACGCTGCAGCACATCGCGGCGATCGCGCAGTCGATGAAGCTGTCGCCGCGTGGCGTGCAGGCGCCGCTGGAGTCGCTGTCCAGGCTGCGGCTGCCGGCGATCCTGCACTGGGACATGAACCACTTCGTCGTGCTGACGGAGGCCTCGGCCAGCCGGATCACCGTGCTCGATCCGGCGCGCGGCAGGCGCGTGCTGCCCCTTGCCGAGGCGTCGCGTCACTACACCGGCGTGGCGATGGAGTTCACGCCGGCCGAGGGCTTCGTCAGGGCCGACGAGCGCGAGCGGATCACGGCGTGGCAGCTGCTCGCCGCCGCTGGCGGCCTGGGCACGACGATCCTGCAGGTGATGCTGCTGTCGCTGGCGCTGGAGGTCTTCGCGGTCGCCTCGCCGTTCTTCGTGCAGCTGGTGATCGACCGCGTGGTGGTCGGCCGCGACCGCGACCTGCTGACGCTGCTCGGGCTGGGCTTCGCGCTGCTGGTGCTGATGCAGGTGGCCACCACCGCGGTGCGCGCCTGGCTGGGCGTTTACCTGTCCACCCACCTGAACTTGCGCCTGCTCGACTCGCTGTTCGGCCAGCTGCTGCGGCTGCCGCTGGCCTGGTTCGAGAAGCGGCACATCGGCGACGTCTTCTCGCGCTTCAAGAGCGTCGACGCGATCCAGCGCACGCTGACGCTGGCCTTCGTCGAGACGCTGATCGACGGTGCGATGGTGGTGCTGACGCTGGCCGTGATGTTCTGGTACAGCCCGATGCTGACGGCGATCGTGCTGGCCGCCGCCGCCGCCTACGGCCTGGTGCGCTGGGCGTTCTACGGCCCGCAGCGGCGCGCCGCCGACGAGCAGATCGCGCACGAGGCGAAGTCGAACACGCACTTCATCGAGACGCTGCGCGGCATGCTGGCGATCAAGCTGAATCTGCGCGAGACGCAGCGCCGCGTCGCCTACCAGAACCTGGTGGTCGAGCACACCAACGCCGGCGTCGCGGTGCAGAACCTGGCCATCGTCCACCGCGCCGCCAACGGCCTGATCTTCGGCCTCGAAAACGTCGCCGTGGTCTGGCTGGCGGCGTTGCTGGTAATCGACGGGCGCTTCTCGGTCGGCATGCTGTTCGGCTTCCTCGCCTTCAAGCTGCTGTTCATCACCCGCGTCAGCAACCTCGTCGACAAGGCGATCGAGTTCCGCATGCTCGACCTGCACGCCGAGCGCATCGCCGACATCGCGCTGGCCGAGCCGGAGCGCAATGCGCCGGCCGCCTTCGCGCTGGGCGCGGCGCCGCTGTCGATCGAGGGCCGGGGTCTCGGCTTCGCCTACGGCATCGAGGGCTTCGCCTTTCGCGGCGTCGACGTCACCGTGCTGCCGGGCGAGACGGTGGCCATCGTCGGCCCCTCGGGCTCGGGCAAGACGACGCTGGTCAAGGTGCTGGTCGGCCTGCTCGACCGCACCGAGGGACAGCTCGCCTATTCGGGCCGCGACGTCCGCGACTGGGACCGCGCCGCCTATCGCGGCCGCATCGGCGTCGTGCTGCAGGACGACCAGCTGTTCGTCGGCACGCTGGAGGACAACATCAGCTTCTTCGACGTCGAGCACGACCCGGAGCGGGTGCGCGAGTGCGCGCGCCTGGCCGGCATCGCCGAGGACATCGAGGCGATGCCGATGCAGTACAACACGATCGTCGGCAGCCTCGGCGTGGCGCTCTCGGGCGGGCAGAAGCAGCGGGTGCTGCTGGCGCGCGCGCTGTATCGCCGGCCGCAGGTGCTGTTCCTCGACGAGGCGTTCGACCAGCTCGACCTGGCCCGCGAACGCGAGATCACCGAGCGACTGAAGCGGCTGGGCATCAGCCTGGTGATCGTCAGCCACCGGCCCGAGACGGTGCGCGAGGTCGATCGCACGGTGCGCCTCGGCGGCGGCTGAGCCGCCGCGCCGCGCGCCGCTACCGCTGGGCGTCCAGCCGGGTCCGGTAGCCGGGGTCTCGGCCGCTCGAGCGGCGCAGGGTGGTGGCGATCTTCTCGCGCGCGCGGATGAACGGCGAAGCCCTTGCGGCCTCGCCCAGGTATTCGTCGAGATCGCCCACTTCGCGCTGCAGCCGCCGAACCAGCGCGAGGAACAGGTCGGTCAGTTCCGGATCGAACTGGTGCCCCTTGAGGTAGGCGATCTCCTCGAGCGCACGCGCCACCGGCCACGGCTCCTTGTAGGGGCGGCGGTGGGTCAGCGCGTCGAACACGTCGGCCAGCGCCGTGATGCGCGCGGCCATCGGGATCGCCGCGCCGCCGATGCCGTTCGGATAGCCGGAGCCGTCCCACCACTCGTGGTGGAAGCGGGCGATGTCCTCGGCCATCTGCATGTGCGGCATCTCGCTCTGCGCCAGCAGTTCGGCGCCGACCGTGGTGTGCGTCTTCATGATCTCGCGCTCGGCCTCGGTCAGCCGGTCCGGCTTCAGCAGGATCCCGTCCGGGATGCCGATCTTGCCGATGTCGTGCAGCCGCGCGGCGAGGTCGAGCATGAAGCAGGTCTGGTCGTCGCAGCCGTACTCCTGCCCGAGCAGCGACGACAGGCGGCCCACGCGATAGGAGTGCTCGCCGGTGGAGTCGTCGCGCAGCTCGGCGGTGACCGCCAGCCGCTCGAGCATCTCGATGCGCGACTTCATCAGTTCCTGCTGCGCCACCTGCTCGGCGAGCTTGCCGCGCAGCGACTGTTCGTGCCGCTCCATCACCGTTTCTTCGGACGCCTGCTGCTGTCGCGCCAGGTTCTCCAGGTGCAGGCGATGATGGCGCAGGGCGTTTTCCTGCTGCGTCTTCTTGGTGTGCATCATCAGCTCGCGCAGGTACACGAGCGCGACGTCCGGCTTGCCAGCCACCTCCTGCGCCTTGACCATCGCCAGCAGCGCATCGCGCAGCGCCGACTTCAGCACCCGCGCCCGGTCCAACGCCTGCGCCAGGCGCGAGGTGCCGAGGTCGACCAGCCCCGCATGGACCTCGCACAGCCCTTCGGCGAGCGCCGCCAGCAGCTCGGCGCGCTCGGACTTCGATTCACGCGCGTGCGCCTTGGCCAGTTCGCAGCGCTCCTTGGCGCGGTCGAGACTGTCGACCTCCAGCAGCAGCCGCGCGTACGAACTCTCCGCCAGCACGCGATTGAGCCGGTCCGTCGCGTTCTGCGGCTCGCCGGCGCAGTCGATCGCCGCCTTGATGCTGCGCAGGCCCTTGGCGTGCTCCTGCAGGTACAGGCAGACCGAGGCGATGTTGGCCAGCGCCAGCGGTTTCCACTTCTGCGGTTCCGAATCCTGCTCCGATAACGACACGACCCGCTCAAAACAGGCCACGGAGTCGTTCAGCTGCCCGGCGTAGCCGAGCGCAGTGCCGAGGTTGACCCACACCGGCGTCTCGGCGCGCAGGTCGTGCAGCGACTCCGCCAGTTCGAGCGCCTCGGCGTAGCACTCCACCGCGGTGGCGATGTTGCCGGTATCGGCGAGCAGGATGCCGTGGAAGGTCAGCGCCTTGCGCAGCGCCGCCCGATCGCCGAGGCGGCGCGCGCATTCGACCGCCAGGCGGGCGTGCTCCAGCCCCGCAAAGGGCTGGCCCGAAACATAGGAGAACTGCGCCGACAGCAGCAGCGCCTCGACCCGCGCCGGGGACAGGGCCTCCAGCGGCAACCCGTGCAGCACGGGCTTCGCCGACGCGAACAGGCGGTGCGCCTCGGCGTTCGGCGTGGTCATCGCCGCGCGCAGCGCGGCCACGATTTCGTCGAGAAGACGCAACGACTCGTCAATCGTCATCACGCTTAAGCGCGATGAGAACTGCTCCAGTCGTTCGCTCAACACTCGCATGGATACGGTCGGATACCAAATGCGGGGCATTCAACAAGCATGAATCATCGAAGAGCATCCCGCCCATCGATCACGCATGCGTCATCGATCCCTTAGCAGATAACGTCTTTTGAGGATTGAATCATGGAAGCCATCGTTTGCCAAGCCGCCGAATCGTTTCAACTCGTCGCCGTCGCGCCGGCCGCCGCTGATTCGATCGTGACGCTGACCAGTGTCGAAATGTCTTTCGTTGGCGGCGGCTGCCTGGCCGTGGCCTTCGACTGAGCTTCGCGTGATTCTTCGTCGCGCGACGCCCGCGCGACGAGGAAGTCGCCGGCGTCCTGCCGGCGGCACCAGCGCGCCGCGGCCCCGCCAGACACGCCGGCGTGCCAAGTTTGCCATGCTGGCGTGCTCCGCATGGAACCTCGCGGTCAGATGATGCCAGCATGTCGCAGGGGAGGCACGCGCAGCTTTCTTTCGATCTCGCCCGCCAGGCTTACGTCGATCCCTGACTCGCATTCGCTGAAGAGCGCGCGGCTTACCGCCTTGCGCTCCTCGAACGGAATTCAGCGCACGGTCGCCTCGGTTCAGCGTTTCCGCCTGATCACAGCGCTCAATCAGTAGGGATCGAGGTCGGCCGCCATGCCGGCCTCGCGCAGCCGCAGCAGCACCTCGTCGATGTGCTCCGGGCCGCGCGTCTGGATCACCATTTCGAGTTGCGCGTTCTGCGCCGGCAGCGTGGTGAACGCGCGCTGGTGCTCGACCTCCTCGATGTTCGCGCCCGCCTGGGCGACGACCGTGGCGGCGCGCGCCAGTTCGCCGGGCACGTCGCGCGTGGCCACGCGGATCCGCGCCAGCCGGCCGGCGCGCACCATGCCGCGCTCGATGATGTCGGCCAGCACCATCGGGTCGATGTTGCCGCCGCACAGGATCAGTCCCACCTTCCGGCCGGCGAATCGCTCGCGGTGACGGATCAGCGCCGCCAGGCCGGTGGCGCCCGCGCCCTCGACCACCGTCTTCTCGATCTCCAGCAGCAGCACGATCGCGTGCTCGATGTCGCCCTCCGACACCAGCACGATGTCGTTGACGTGCCTCTTCACGATCTCGCGCGTGACGAGCCCCGGCGACTTCACCGCGATGCCTTCGGCCAGCGTCGCGTTGGCCGACGCCATCTGCACGCCCTTGAACAGCGCGTACATGGCCGGGAACTGCTCCGTCTGCACGCCGATCACCTCGATCGACGGCTTCAGCGCGCGCGCCGCCAGCGTCACGCCGCTGATGAGCCCGCCGCCGCCGATGGCCACGCACAGGCAGTCCAGCTGCGGCTGCGCGGTGAGCATCTCCAGCCCGATCGTGCCCTGCCCGGCGATGACGCGCGGATCGTCGTACGGATGGACCATCGTCAGCCCGCGACCGTCGACGAGTCGCAGCGCCTCCTCCTTGGCCTCGTCGAAGTTCTCCCCGGCGAGCACGATCTCGACGCCGAAGCCGCGCGTGCGCTCGACCTTCACCATCGGCGTGTGGCGCGGCATCACGATCACCGCCGGCACGCCGAGCCGCTGCGCGTGATACGCCACGCCCTGCGCGTGGTTGCCGGCGGACACCGCGATCACGCCGCGGGCGCGCTGCTCGTCGGTGAGCTGCGCCAGGCAGTTCAGCGCGCCGCGCTCCTTGAAGCTGGCGGTGAACTGCAGGTTCTCGAACTTCAGCCAGACCTCGGCACCAGTGATCTGCGACAACGTGCGCGAATGCAGGCACGGCGTGTCCTCGATCTGGCCGCGCAACCGCGCCGCGGCAGCGCGGATGTCCTCGAGGGTGACGGCTTCGCGGGCGTTCACTGGACGGGCCTCCGCGCCGAAGCATATTCGATGGGCACCTACAATCGACGGCATGCTGTCGATCCGCGGTCTCGCCAAGCGCTTCGGGCCACGCGCGATCCTCGAAGGCCTCGATCTCGAACTGGCGGCCGGCGACTACGTCGCGATCGTCGGCGAATCGGGCGCCGGCAAGTCGACGCTGCTGAACCTGGTCGCCGGGCTCGATGCGCCGGACGCCGGCCGCATCGCCATCGGCGGCGAAGACATCGCGCAACTGGACGAGGACGCGCGCACGCGCCTGCGCCGGGCGAAGGTCGGCTTCGTCTTCCAGGCCTTCCACATCCTGCCGCACCTGACGGTGGCGCAGAACGTCGAACTGCCGCTGGTGCTGCTCGGCGTCGCGCCGCGCGAGCGCGCACAACGTACCGCGGAGCTGCTGGCCGGCGTCGGCCTCGGCGACCGCGGCGAGTCGCCGCCACGAGAACTGTCGGGCGGCGAGCTGCAGCGCGTCGCGGTAGCCCGCGCGCTGGTCCATCGACCGGCGCTGGTGCTGGCCGACGAGCCGACCGGCAACCTCGACCCGGACACCGCCGACAGCGTGCTGCAGCTGCTGGCGCGCACCGTCAGGGCGCAGCGCGCGGCGGGCATCCTGGTCACCCACTCGCTGCACGCCGCGGCCACCGCCGATCGCGTGCTGCGCCTCGAGCATGGCCGGCTGCAGGCACGTTAGATGTTCTGGCTCCTGCTTCACGTCATCGGCGGCTACGCGCGCGGCCACCCGCTGCGCGCCGCGGTGCAGGTGCTGGCGATCGCCATCGGCGTCTCGCTAGGCTACGCGGTGCACCTGATCAACACCTCGGCGCTGGCCGAGTTCTCGGCCGCCGTGCGGCAGACCAGCGGGCAGGCCGACGCGTCGGTGATCGGCCCGCGAGAGGGCTTCGACGAATCGGTCTATGCGCGCGTGGCCGCCTCGCCCGCCGTGCAGTGGGCGAGCCCCGTGCTCGAAGTCGAGGCGCCGATCGTCGAGCCGCCGCGCCTGCGCCCGCGCACGCTGCCGGTCCACGGCGTGGACATCCTGCGCTCGGCGCTGCTGGCGCCGCACACGGTCGGCGAGCCCGCCCCCGGCAGCAGCCGGCTGGCTCTGCTCGACGACGGCCTGTACCTGTCGCCGGCGGCGCTGCAGGCCTTGCAGCTTTCGGTCGGCGACACGATCCACGTCCAGGTCGGCGGCCGGGCGCAGCCGCTGCGCATCGCCGGGCGGCTGCCGGGCGCGCGCGCGGGGCACGTCGTCGCCGTGATGGACCTCGGCTTCGCGCAGTGGCGGTTCGACCGGCTCGGCCGGCTGTCGCGCATCGACCTGCAGCTCGCCTCCGGCGCCTCGCCGCAGCAGGCCGCACGCGAGTGGGCGCTGCCCGCCGGCAGCAGCGTGCAGACGGCCGAGAGCGCGGCCACGCGGGTGTCCAACCTCTCGCGCGCCTATCGCGTGAACCTGAACGTGCTGGCGCTGGTGGCGCTGTTCACCGGCGCCTTCCTCGTCTACTCGCTGCAGGCGCAGGCGGTGCTGGCGCGGCGCACGCAGCTGGCCTTCCTGCGCGTGATCGGCGCCACGCGCGCCGAGGTCGAGCGCCTGCTGCTGGCCGAGTCGGCGGCGCTCGGCATGATCGGCGCGCTGCTGGGCATCGGCATCGGCCTGGCCGTGGCCAAGGCGGCGCTGCGGCTGCTCGGCGGCGACCTCGGCGGCGGCTTCTTCACCGGCGTGCAGCCGCCGCTGCAGGTCGACGTCGGCGCCATGCTGCTGTTCTTCGCCCTCGGCGTGGCGGCATCGATGGCCGGAGGCTGGCTGCCGGCGCGCGATGCGGCCCGCTCCTCGCCGGCGCTGGCGCTGAAGGCCGGCTCGGGTCTCGACCGCGAAGTCCGCGCGCAGCGCGCCTGGCCGGTGCTGCTGCTGGCGGCGATCGCCGCGACGCTGCTGGCGATGCCGCCGCTGCGGGGCCTTGCCGTCGGCGCCTACCTCGCCATCGCGGTGCTGCTGGTGGCCGCGATCTTCGCCAAGCCGATCGTCGCGCCCTCGCTGTTCCGGCCCTTGCAACGCGTCCTGGGGCGACGGCGCCTGGGCGCCGGGTCGGCCCCGTGGTGGCTGGCGGCGACGAGGCTCGCGGCCACGCCGCGCTTCGCCGCCATCGGCGCCGCCGGCATCGTCGCCAGCTTCGCCTTGATGGTGGCGATGGCGACCATGGTCGCCAGCTTCCGCGTTTCCGTCGATCAATGGCTGGCGCGCGTATTGCCCGCCGACCTCTACGTGCGCGCCGCGGCCGCCGCCGCCGGCAGCCTCGGCGGCACCACTGCCGCCTTCGGGCCCGAAGACCGGCAAACGCTCGCCGCGCATCCGAAGGTGGCGCGCGCCGAGTTCACCACCAACCTGAAGATCGTGCTCGACCCCGAGCGGGCGCCGGTGTCGCTGATCGCGCGCGACGTCGATCGCGCGCAGGCCGCGCGCCTGCTGCCGCTGACAGGTGACGCGCTGGCCTGGCGCGCCGGCATGCCGCCGCCGGCCTGGGTGTCGGAGGCGGTCGTCGATCTTTACGGCGCGCGCCTCGGGCAGGAGCTCCGGCTGCCGATCGCCGGCAACGCGCAGGCGTTCATCGTCGCCGGCGTCTGGCGCGACTACGCGCGGCAGTTCGGCGCCATCGTCGTCGACATCGCCGACTACGAGCGGCTCGCCGGCGCCGCGTTGCGCACCGAAGCGGCGCTGTGGCTGGCGCCCGGCGCCAGCAGCGCCGAGGTGATCGCCGAGCTGCAGCCGAACCTGCGCGCGCGCAGCGCCGAGTTCGCTTCCGCCGGCGAGATCCGCGCCATCAGCCTGCGCATTTTCGACCGCAGCTTCGCCGTGACCTACGTGCTCGAGATCGCGGCCATCGTCATCGGCCTCACGGGCATCGCCGCCACGTTCTCGGCGCAGGCGATCGTGCGCATGCGCGAGTTCGGCATGCTGCGCCACCTCGGCGTCACGCGCGGCCAGGTGCTCGCCCTGCTCGCCATCGAAGGGCTGCTCGTCACGCTGCTGGCGATCGTGATCGGCCTGGGTGTCGGGCTGGCGATCGCCTGGATCCTGGTCGACTTCGTCAACCCGCAGTCCTTCCACTGGACGATGGACTTCCGCGTGCCGGTGCTGCTGGTCGCGGCGCTGAGCGGCGCGCTGCTCGCCGCCGCCGCGCTGACGGCGCTCGCCGCCGGACGCCGCGCGGTGGCGCCCGATGCGGTGCTGGCGGTGCGCGCTGACTGGTAGCCACATCGGCGCGCCCGGGACGCTGCCCATGTTGCGGCGCACCTATTCGACGACCGGGTAGTTTCACCGTCGCGCGAACCTGCATGCGGTACGCCCGCGGCAAGTCCTCGCGCTTAGAGTCCTCGTGCGCCGCAGGCTGCGCTTGCGGCGCGCCCGCATCGCGGGCAACCAATAACTCGAACTGATATTGGAGCGACCCATGACTCGAACCCCACTGGCCCTTGGTGCGCTGCTGTCGGCGGCATTGCTTGCCGGATGCGGCAGCACCGGACCGGTCAAGCAGATCCACTCCACCGGCGACATCTACCCGGCCATCGGCCCGTATTCGCAGATGGTGCAGACGGGCAACCTGGTCTTCCTGTCGGGCGTCATTCCGCTGAACAAGGCCGGCAACGCCGTGCAGGGCACGACGATCGAGGAGCAGACACGGCTGGTGCTCGACTACATCGGCGCCAAGCTCAGATCGCAGGGCATCGGCTTCGAGAACGTGGTGATGTCCACCGTCTACATGAAGAACCTCAACGACTTCGCAACGATGAACAAGATCTACGCGGAGTACTTCAAGAGCCAACCGCCGTCGCGCGCCACGGTCGAGGTCGCGCGCCTGCCGCGCGACGTGCTGATCGAGATCGCGGTCGTCGCCGCGAAACCCTGAGCATCGGGTCTCCGTGGCAGGCAAGCAAGGCCTGGTGACAATTTCTGGGGAGCAGGAGGAACCATGCAAGCCGAATCATCCGTAGTAGAAAGCGTGGCCGAAATGAGCAAGTCCCGCCGGTCGTTCCTGCGGGCATTGGGAATCAGCACCGCCGCAGCGGGCTTCGGCAGCGCGTTGTCCACGGGCGCGTCGGCGGCGCCACCCACATCGTCCGGCTTTTGGAGCAACGCCGCTGCGCTGGCCAATGACGAGGTCTTCTGGGCGCAGGTGCAGAAGCTCTTCACGCTGGACAAGAGCCTGCTGTTCATGAATATCGGCACCGCCGGCTCCATGCCCAGCGAATCGCTCGACGTGCTCGATGACGCCTCGCGCACCGCGGCCGAAAGCTCGGGCAACGGCTATGGTGCACACCTCGACATCCGCACGGCGGCGGCCGCCGGTTTCGGCTGCGACGGCGACGAACTGGTGATCTCCGGCAATACGTCGGACGGCTGCTGCCGTGTCCTGCTCGGCCTGGAGTGGAACCCCGGCGATGAGATCGTCACGACGAACCACGAGCATCCCGGCGGCGACGTGCCGATGGCCATCCTTCGCGACCGCTTTGGCGTGGTGATCAAGCGCGTCCAGGTGCCGGTCGGCAACAGTCAGACCGCAGAGGACTACGTCGCGCTATTCGGAGCTGAGATTACCGCCAAGACCAAGGCGCTGTTCTGGTCGTCGCCGACCTACAAGACGGGAACGATGCTTCCGATCCGCGAGCTCGTAGACCTCGCCATCAGCCGCGGCCTGATCTCGATCGTCGACGGCGCGCATCTGCCGGGCATGATGGCGTACAGCTATCGCAACCTCGGCGTGGACTTCATGGCCGGCGCCGGCCACAAGTGGCAGTGCGCGCCGCTTGGCACCGGCGTGCTGTATGTGCGCAACCGCGTCGGCTCGTTCAACCCGCTGCCGCTGGCGAAGATCTGGCCGACCAACTCTTCCAGTTACTCGACCCCGGCGAATATCTTTCCGCGCGGCCCGGGTGTGAACATCGCCGATCGCCTGCAAAGCTGCGGCAGCATGAACCGGCCCGTCTATCTCGCCTGGGGCAAGTCGTGCGCGATCTGGGATCAGATCGGCCGCCAGAAGGTGCAGGACTACATCCTGTCGATGAGCCTTTACCTGAAGAACCGGATCGCGCAGGAATGGGGCGTGGGTGCGCTGTACTCGCCCAAGGACGATCTGCGGCTCGTCTCGGCCCTGACCTCCTTCAATCCATTCCGCAACCCTGCGGACATCACCAACCAGCCCAAGTCGTCGCAGTTCGTGACCCGGTTGCGCGAGGAGTACGGGATCATCATCCGCAACGTCAATGTGCCGGTCATCGGCTCGGCGCAGCAGCACTGGCCGCTGCGGATTTCGACCCATCTGTGGCACGACTTCGACGACGTCGACGACGTCTTCGAAGCGATGAAGGATTTGTCGAACAAGATGGCCTGAACGAAGGCCGCGTGTTGCGGACGGCGCCCTTGGGCGCCGTTTCTTTTCAGCGCGAGACCGTCGAAGGCGGGTGACAATTCGCGCATGCCGATCGATCGACGCCATTTCCTGCTCGCACTGTGCTCGGCGCCGCCGGGCGCGACAGCGGCCGGCGTCGCCTTCCCCGCCGCCACCCCGCGCCCGCTCGTCTTCCCGCGCGACCATGGCGCGCACCCCGATTACCGGACCGAGTGGTGGTACCTCACCGGCTGGCTGGACGCAACGCCGCAGCCTCTGGGAATCCAGATCACGTTCTTTCGCTCGCGCAGCGAGATCGATCCGGCCAACCCGAGCCGCTTCGCCGCGCAACAGTTGATCGTCGCCCACGCCGCCATCGCCGATCCGGCGCGCGGCAGCCTGCTGAAGGACGAGCGCATCGCCCGCGCCGGCTTCGGCATCGCCGGGGCCGCCGAGGCCGATACCGACGTGCGCCTGGACCGCTGGCGCCTGCACCGCCACACCGATGGCACCTACACGGGCACTGTTCCAGCGCGCAGCTTCACGCTGGAGTTCACCGCCCAGCCCACGCAGCCGTTGCTGCTGCAGGGTGACGGCGGCTTCTCGCGCAAGGGGCCGCAGCCGGCGCAGGCGAGCTACTACTACTCGCAGCCGCATCTGCAACTGCGGGCAACGCTGCAGCGCGACGGGGCGACGCGCAGGTTCGGCGGCATCGGCTGGCTCGACCACGAGTGGTCGAGCACGCTGCTCGACCCCGGCGCCGCCGGCTGGGACTGGGTCGGCATGAATCTCGGCGGCGGTGCCGCGCTCACCGCGTTCCAGATCCGCCGCAAGGACACGGGCGCGAAGCTCTATGCCTACGCGTCGCTGCGCGGCGCGGGCGAAGCGAAGCCGGCGCTCTACGCGGCGAACGAGGTGGACTTCGCGCCGATCGAACGCTGGACCTCGCCACGTACGCGTGCGGCCTGGCCCGTCGCGCAGCGCATCGTCGTCGGCCGGCGCGCGTTCGAGACGCGGCCGCTGTTCGCCGACCAGGAACTCGACTCGCGCGCGACTGCCGGCGCGGTGTACTGGGAAGGCGCGAGCCTGCTCACCGAAGGCGGCCGCCGCATCGGCCGCGGCTACCTGGAGATGACCGGCTACCTCGAGCCGATCAAGCTGTAGCCGGCAGAGCGCGCCACATGCGACTCCCTCAACCCTGGCAACTGGTCGTATGCGACTCAGGCGCCGGCCCACGGCAGTTGCCACATCTTGGATCTGATTTCGCGCAATTGAGGTCAGCGCTCGTTTTTACATGCACCGCGCCAAAGGTCTTTGTCGTACTGGAATGGCCGACAAAACAGTGCCTCGGCGCTTGCCACGGCAGTCGATTCACTGCCGCTCGACCGGCCTGTGCAGCCGGCGCCACTCGGTGCGCGCCCGAAACCGAAGCCGGCAAGAGGCGCCGCTGTCTTACGATGCGACATCGACTCGATTCAGCTTTGCCGCGTCCATGAATGCCCTCCACTGGCCCGCCCTCGTCACCCTGGCCGCGCTCACGCTTTGCTTCGCCACCGCGGCGATCGTCGGTCGCGCGCGCGGCAAGTACGGCATTGCCGCCCCCGCGACCACCGGCCACGAGGTGTTCGAGCGCGCCTTCCGGGTGCAGATGAATACGCTGGAGAACACGGTCATCTTCCTGCCGGCGCTGTGGCTGTGCGCGCTGTTCGTCGGCACCGTTCCGGCCACCGTTCTCGGCGGCGCCTGGCTGGCCGGTCGCATCTGGTACGCGGTGGCGTACCTGCGCCGGCCGAAGTCGCGCGGCGGCGGCTTCGTGCTGGCCTTCGCCGCCTGGGGCGGGTTGATGATCGCCGCTTCGTGGGGCGTGCTGCGCGGACTGGCCGGCGGATGAGCACGACACCGGCCGCCACCGCGCCGGCCGCCGCGCGGCTGAAGCCGCTGCGCGCGCTGCTGCCGTTCGTTCGCGGCTACCGGCCGCAGATCGCGCTCGCCCTGCTGTTCCTGCTGCTGGCGGCGGCAAGCACGCTGGCGCTGCCCTACGCGGTGCGCCTGCTGGTCGACGGCGGCCTGGCGCTGTCGCCCGATGTCGATGCCGGCCGGAAGCTCGCGTCGATTCGCAACCACTTCCTCGGGCTGTTCGGCGTCGCGGCGGCGCTGGGCATCTTCACCGCGGCGCGCTTCTACATGGTCAGCTGGATCGGCGAGCGCGTGACCACCGACCTGCGGCAGGCCGTCTACGCGCACGTGCTGCAGATGAGCCCGCAGTTCTTCGAGACGCTGAAGACCGGCGAGGTGCTGTCGCGCCTGACCACTGACACCACGGTGATCCAGAACGCGGTCGGCTCCAGCATCAGCATGGGGCTGCGCAACTCGGTGCTGTTCGCGGGCGGCCTGGCGATGCTGATCGCCACCAGCCCGCGGCTGATGCTCACCGTGGCCGGCATCATCGTGCTGGTGGTGCTGCCGGCGGTGCTGATCGGCCGCCGCGTGCGCCGGCTGTCGCGCGCCAGCCAGGACCGCATCGCCGACACCAGCGGCATCGCCGGCGAGATCCTCAACGCGATCCCGGTGGTGCAGAGCTTCGCGCAGGAAGCCGCGGAGGCAAGCCGCTTCGGCGCGGCCAACGAGCGCGCCTTCGCCGCCTCGGTGCGCCGCACCGGCGTGCGTTCGCTGCTTACCGCCTTCGTGATCATCGGCGTGTTCGGATCGCTGCTCTATGGCCTTTACGGCGGCGTGCAGGCGGTGCTGCGCGGGGAGATCAGCGCCGGGCAACTGAGCCAGACGGCGCTGTACATCGCGGTGGTGGCCGGAGCCGTCGCCGTGCTGGCCGAGGTCTGGGGCGACCTTCTGCGCGCTTCCGGCGCCACCGAGCGGCTGATGGAACTGCTGCACTCGCAATCCGCGGTGGCGGACCCGCCGCAGCCGCAGCGGCTGCCGGCCCGCGCCGGCGGCGTGCGCATCGAGTTCGACGCGGTGCGCTTTGCCTATCCGTCGCGGCGCAACGCGCCGGTGCTCGATGGGCTCTCGCTGGCGATCTCGCCGGGCGAGAACGTGGCGCTGGTCGGCCCGTCCGGCGCCGGCAAGACGACGATCTTCCAGTTGCTGCAGCGGTTCTACGACATCGACGGCGGCAGCCTGCGCATCGACGGCGTCGACCTGCGCGCGCTGCGTCTGGCGGAGCTTCGTTCGCGCATCGCGGTCGTGCCGCAGGAGCCGGTGATCTTCTCCGGCACCGTGCTGGAGAACATCCGCTATGGCCGCGCCGACGCCACCGAGGACGAAGCGCTCGCCGCCGCGCGCGCCGCCCACGTCGACGAGTTCGTGCGCCAGATGCCCGACGGCTACGCCACCTTCGTCGGCGAGCGCGGGCTGCGGCTGTCCGGCGGCCAGCGGCAGCGGGTGGCCATCGCCCGCGCGATGCTGAAGAACGCCCCGCTGCTGCTGCTCGACGAGGCCACCTCGGCGCTCGATGCCGAGAGCGAGCGCGCGGTGCAGGCGGCCCTGCAGGCGGCGATGGCCGGCCGCACGACGATCGTCATCGCGCACCGTCTGGCCACCGTGCAGGCGGCCTCGCGCATCTTCGTCGTCGAGGCCGGCCGCATCGTCGACGCCGGCACGCACGCCGAGCTTGCCGCCCGCGGCGGCCTGTACGCGCGGCTGGCGGCGCTGCAGTTCGCGACCTGATTCCGTCGATCCGAGCGGCATTGCGCGAAAATTCGCGCGAGTTGTGCTGCGCGTTGGCCGAGCGGCGCGAACGTCGCTGCGAAGATGCAGGCTGGCGCCGTTCTCAGGATCAAGGCGGCAACGGCACGACGCGCTGCGCAGCCCGCGCGTTGTCGTCGGCGGCCTGCTGGCGTGAGGACGCGACGACGCAGACGACGTCGTTGGGAAACGCTTCGCGCCAGACGTAGCCCTGCTTGCAGGTGTTGGGGCCATACGGACCACCCGTCGGCGATCGCGTCGAGGCGGCCGCCTGGTTCTCGGCAAGCGTGCGGGCACGCACGGCGGGCGTGACGCAGACCTTGTCGGCCGGTCGCGCTTCCCGCCAAACATAGCCACTGACGCAGATGCCTTCGTTGTGAGCGCGGATCTGCTGCTGGCGCCGCGCCGCCGCCTCACGCGCGGCGGCCTCGAGACGTGCGGCTTCCTGCCGCTCGGCTTCCTTACGAGCTGCTTCCTGTCTTGCCGCCGCCTGCTTTGCGGCTTCCTGCTTCGCCGCCTCCTGCTTCGCCGCCTCCTGCTTCGCCGCCTCCTGCTTCGCTGCCTCCTGCCGTGCCGCCTCTTGTCGTGCCGCTTCCTGTCGGGCGGCCTCTTGTCCAGCGGCCTCCTGGCGAGCGGCCTCGTCCTCGCGCGCCGCCTCCCTGCGGGCCGCCTCCTTGCGCGCGGCCTCCTGGGCGTCGGCCTGTTGGGCGGCCTCGCGCGCCGCCTCCTCCCGGCGCGCCGCTTCCTCTCGGACCTTGCGCTGCTGCAAGGCCTCCTCGTCCGTCACGCCACCGGTCGCCGGCCGCGGCCCTCGGCTTCAGGCCGCGGCACAGGCGTCGCCGGCGAAGGGCCATGACCGGGCTGCGGCGCGGCGTCACGCTCCAGCAGCTTGCGCAGCGCCTGGATCAGCAACTTGACGTCGGAGTCCCAGCGCGCGTGCGTCAACTCGAAGCTGTTGCGGAACGAGAGATCCTTCAGGTCCTCGGGCAGTTCGTCCGCGCGCGGCATCGTGCTGCTCGAGGGCGGCGGCTTCGACGCGCCGAGGATGTCGGTGCGCGTGTCGCTCGCCAACCTGCCCGACGAGGCCTACGAGCCGATCGGCCGCGGCATCGCCGGACTGCTCGCCGACTACCACGCGCAGTGGCGCGCCGGCCCTGGCGATTGCTAGGCCAGGCCTGCCGTGTTCCCCGCAAGGCGAGGCGTCGCGCCGCGAAGCCTCGCCTCAACCCGGCGCCGCGTCGCCGTCGCCGAGCCAGTCGAGCACCACCTGATTGAACTGCGCAGGCTGCTGCACCATCACCCAATGGCCGGTGTCGAATCCAATCACCCGGCTGCCGGGCCGCGAGGCGACCGCCCCGGCCCAGGCCTCGGAGTGAAACATGAACGGCTTGCGCCGGCCGTAGATGAACAGCAGCGGGCCGGTCGGCGTGAACGCCTTGGCCTTGCGCAGGCCGCCGTGCGCGCCGGTCCATTGCAGGTAGTACGGGTAGCCCATCCGCGCGCCGATCAGCGCCGGCTCGCTCGGGCAGCGCAGCCAGCGGGCCATCGTCCGCGCCATCGCGTCGCCGAGTCCGCCGCCGATGCGCCAGGCGAGCGCCAGCCAGACCTGGTAGCCGAAGATCATCGCCTTCGCCTTCCAGCCCAGCCCCGCGACATGGCGGCGCGAGCCGGCGTCGCCGATGTCGACGCCGATCACGCGCCGGACAAGCGCCGCATGGCGCATCGCGAACTGGTAGCCGAACACGCAGCCCCAGTCGTGCAGCATCAGGTTCACGCGCTCGCCGGGGCAGGCCTGCTCGACGACGCGCCGGATCGCCTCGACCAGCTCGTCGAGCGAATACGCCCGCGAGGGCTCGCCCGGCTCGAAGCCCGGCAGGCTGAAGCGCACGCAGCGATAGCGCGTGCGCAGCGCCTCGACCTGCCGGTCCCACAGCCGCCAGGTGTCGGGCCAGCCGTGGACCATCACGACGGCCTCGGCGCCCTCGCCTTCGATCCGCACGTCGATGCCGTCGACATTCATCGTCCGAATCGCCCCGAGCTCCGACACCGGCGCCGATCGTAGCCACCGCGGGGGCGGCCTTCAACACGCAGCGCCGGCGGTCGCTCAGTAGAATCGCTCGCCATGCGGCAGTACGAAGACTTCATGCGCCATGTTTTCGAGCATGGCACCGACAAGCGCGACCGCACCGGCACCGGCACGCGCTCGGTGTTCGGCTGCCAGATGCGCTTTGCGCTGCAGGAAGGCTTCCCGCTGGTCACCACCAAGAAGCTGCATCTGCGCTCGATCATCCACGAGCTGCTGTGGTTCCTGCGCGGCGAGTCGAACCTGCGCTACCTGCACGAGAACAAGGTCACCATCTGGGACGAGTGGGCCGACGCGCACGGCGAGCTCGGCCCGGTCTATGGCGTGCAGTGGCGCTCGTGGCCCACGCCCGACGGCGGCCACATCGACCAGATCGCCAGCGTGCTGGCCGAGATCCGCGCCAATCCCGATTCGCGGCGGCTGATCGTCTCGGCGTGGAACGTCGGCGACATCCCGAAGATGCGGCTGCCGCCCTGCCACCTGCTGTTCCAGTTCTACGTCGCCGATGGCCGGCTCTCCTGCCAGCTGTACCAGCGCAGCTGCGACATCTTCCTCGGCGTGCCGTTCAACATCGCCAGCTACAGCCTGCTCACGCACATGGTGGCGCAGCAGTGCGACCTCGGGGTCGGCGACTTCGTCTGGACCGGCGGCGACTGCCACATCTACGCCAATCACTTCGAGCAGGTGCGCGAGCAGCTTGCCCGCGAGCCGCGGCCCTACCCGAGGCTCGTGATCCGGCGCCGGCCGCCGACGCTGTTCGACTACGCCTACGAGGACTTCGAGATCGTCGACTACGACCCGCACCCGCACATCAAGGCGCCGGTGGCGGTGTAACGGCCTTGCTGCGCGGCGCGGCGCTCGCCAGTCTGGTCGGCCTCACGCTGGCGTGGGGGCTGAACTGGCCGATCATGAAGTTCTCGCTGCGCGAGCTGTCGCCGCTGTACTTCCGCGCCTCGACGATGAGCATCGGCGCGCTGCTGCTGATGGCCTGGTTCGTCGGCCGCGGCCACGACATGCGCCCGCCGCGCGCGAGCTGGCTGCCGCTGGCGCTGCTCGCGCTTCCCAACATCCTCGGCTGGCACCTGTTCTCGATCCTCGGCATCCAGGAACTCGCCTCCGGGCGGGCGGCAATCCTCGGCTTCACGATGCCGATCTGGACCACGGTGCTGGCGGTGCTGTTCTTCGGCGAGCGGCTGACCGCGCGCGTGGCGCTCGGCATGGCCAGCGCGGCGATCGCCATCGGGCTGCTGGTCGCGCAGGAGGTCGTTGCGCTTTCCGGCCGCCCGCTCGGCATCGTCTGGATGCAGATCGCAGCGCTGTGCTGGGCGGTGGGCACGATCGCGATGCGGCGCACGCGGCTGGCGCTGCCGACGCACGTGATCACGGTGTGGATGATGCTGCTGTCGGCGATCGGGTTCTGGCTGATCGCGCCGGCGTTCGAGCCGTGGCCGCGCTGGCAGTTCTCGGCACCGATGTGGCTGGCGCTCGCCTGGGGCGTGGCGATCAACTACGGCATCGCGCAGGTGGTGTGGTTCGACCTCGCGCGCACGCTGCCGCCGACGGCCAGCACGCTGTCGATCATGGCTGTGCCGCTGGTCGGCACGATCTCGGCGATCGCCATCGTCGGCGAGGTACCGCGCTGGCAGGACTGGGCGGCCGCCCTGTTCGTTATCCTCGCCATCGCCACCGCCCTGCTCCGACGACCTGCCGCACGATGAGTTCCCCGCGCCTGACGCTGATCGTGGCCCGCGCCCGCAACGGCGTGATCGGCCGCGACGGCGCCCTGCCGTGGCGGCTGCCCGAGGACCTCGCCTTCTTCAAGCGCACGACGATGGGCCACCCGATCGTGATGGGCCGCAAGACCTGGCAGTCGATCGGCCGTGCGCTGCCCGGCCGGCGCAACATCGTCGTGACGCGGCAGCCGGAGTTCGTCGCCGCCGGCGCCGAGGTCGCGGCAACCCTCGAGGCGGCGCTTTCTCTCTGCGCAGCAGGCACGGAGGTCTTCGTGATCGGCGGCGCCGGGCTCTACCGCGAGGCACTGCCGCAGGCCGACCGCCTGCTCGTCACCGAGATCGACGCCGATTTCGATGGCGACACGTTCTTCGCCGCGCCCGATGCCGCACAGTGGATCGAGGCCGAACGCACGCACCGGCCGCCCACGGCCGACCGCGCCTTCGGGCTGGATTTCGTCACCTACCTGCGGCGCGCGCCGAGTCCGAGCGCGGCGGACCGCCTGCCTTCGCCCCGGAAGCAACCGTGAACAGACGCCGCCTGCCCGCCCTCGGGACGCTCGCCGCCGCCGTTGCCGCGGCAGTGACCGGTGGCTGCTCGAGCTACCAGTCCTACCAGGAAAGCCGGGTCACGCTGACCGAGCAGTGGTTCGGCGCGCCGCAGGCCGTCGCGCTCGCCCGGCTGGCGCCCGTCGGCGGCAGCCGGGTCGAAGGCAGCGTCGGCTTCTATCAATACGGCGCATTCGTCGTCGTGCGCGCCAACTTCCTCGGCCTGGCGGCGAACCGCGACTACGGCCTGCACGTGCACGAAGGTCGCAACTGCGCCGACATCGGCGGGCATTTCAATCCGCGCGGCACGCCGCACGGCCGCTTCGACCAGGACGCCCGCCACGCCGGCGACCTGCCCAACGTGCGCGCCGAAGGCGAGGCCAGCACGATGTATGCGTTCCAGGCCGGGGCGCTGACGGTCACCGAAGGACGCAACAGCGTGATCGGCCGCACCATCGTGCTCAGCCGAGACCCGGACGACTACCGGACCCAGCCGGACGGCGCCTCCGGCCCGCCGCTGGCCTGCGGGTTCATCCGGCCGGGGTAGCCGGCGACTTCGCCATGCGCCCGCCCACAGCGTAACGGCCGATCCGCCGCGCGCCGGCCTCGGGCGCGCGTCCAGTCGAACGGCGCCGCCGGGCGGTGCCGGGCCGCCACGGCCGGGTGCACAATAGGCGCGTCGCGCCGGAACATCCGCGTCGACCTGTCCCGAGTGACCTGCGGAGGACGACCATGCGCACCTGGCTCCTGCTGCTGTTCGCGCTGCTCGCCGGCTGCGCCGGTCCGCAGCGCCTGACCCAGACGACCGAGTCGCTGTTCGACGACGCGCTGTTCGCCGCGCCTTCGGTGCGCGTCGGTATCGAGGAGATCTTCGCGGTCAGCGAGTCGATGCGCAGCTACCTGCGGCAGCCTGAGATCGAGGCCCAGCTGCGCCGCAAGGGCGCGCCGCGCGGGCTGCTCGAGGCGCTGTACAAGACCGGCGAACTGCGGATCGACTACGACGCCAGCACGACCCGCAACGCCGCCGAAGCCTTCGAGGCGCGCCGCGGTAACTGCCTGTCGCTGGTGGTGATGACGGCGGCGCTGGCCAGGGAGCTCGACCTTCAGGTGCGCTATCGCAGCGCCTACCAGGAAGAGACCATCAGCCGCAACGGCAACCTGGTGCTGCGCAGCGGCCACGTCAACGTCACGCTCGGCCGCCGCTTCGTCGATCCGCGTTTCCCGCAGTACGACGGGATGACCGTCGACTTCCTGCCGCCGGAGGAGCTCCGCGGCCTGCGCACGCAGGAGATCGACGAAGACACCGTGGTGGCGATGTTCATGAACAACCGCGCCGTCGAGGCGATGGTCGACGGCCGCCTCGACGATGCCTACGCCTGGGCGCGCGCGGCGGTGCAAAAGGACCCGCAGTTCGTCGGTTCCGTGAACACCCTGGGCGTGATCTACCTGCGCCGCGATGCGCTGGCGCAGGCGGCGCGGGCATTCGGCCACGCGCTCGAACGCGCCCCGAACAACGTCACGGCGCTGGCCAACCTGGCCGGGACCTACAGACGGCTGGGCCGCGTCGGGGAAGCGGCCGCGCTGCAGGAACGGCTGGCGAAGCTGGAGCCGGAGCAGCCGTTCCGCGACTTCAACCTCGGGCTGGCGGCGATGAAGCGGCAGGACTACGTCGCGGCGAAGGACCTGTTCGCGCGCGAAGTCGCCCGCACCAGCGACTACCACGAGTTCCACTACTGGCTCGGCCTGGCCAACCTGCAACTGGGCAACGACGAGCAGGCGCGCCGCAGCCTGGCGCGCGCGCTCGAAGCGAGCCAGACGCCACGCGACCGAGAGATCTACTCGGCCAAGCTCGACTGGATGCGGGCGCGCGGCGCAGCGCAGTGAGGCGCGGCCGACACGGCTTCATCGGCCACGACGTCGCCCGACCGCGCGCCGATCGAGCCGCCGCACCAGCGGTCGGCCCCGATCGGCGCAGCGGCTGCCGCCGGCCATGCCGGTCGGCAACCGCCTCACTTCAGCGGCTTGAAGCGGATCCGGTGCGGCGCCGCGCCTTCCTCGCCGAGGCGCTTCTTCTTGTCGTCCTCGTACTCGCGGTAGTTGCCCTCGAAGAAGGTCCACTGTGAGTTGCCCTCGGCGGCGAGGATGTGGGTGCAGATGCGGTCGAGGAACCAGCGGTCGTGCGAGATCACCAGCACGCAGCCAGGAAACTCGATCAGCGCGTCCTCGAGCGCGCGCAGCGTCTCGACGTCGAGGTCGTTGCTCGGCTCGTCGAGCAGCAGCACGTTGCCGCCAGCGATCAGTGTCTTTGCGAGGTGCAGCCGGCCGCGCTCGCCGCCGGACAGCTGGCCGACGATCTTCTGCTGGTCGCCGCTCTTGAAGTTGAAGCGGCCCACGTACGCCCGCGACGGCATTTCGAACTTGCCCACGGTGAGCACGTCCTGCCCGCCGGAGACCGCCTCCCAGACGGTCTTGTCGTTTTCCAGCGCCTCGCGCGACTGGTCGACGAAGGCGAGCTTCACCGTCGGGCCGATCTTCACCTCGCCCGAGTCCGGCTGCTGCCTGCCGGTGATCATGCGGAACAGCGTCGACTTGCCGGCGCCGTTCGGGCCGATGATGCCGACGATCGCCCCCGGCGGCACCTTGAAGCTCAGCCTGTCGATCAGCAGGCGGTCGCCGTAGCCCTTGGTCACATCGACGAACTCGATCACCTCGTTGCCGAGCCGCTCGCCGACCGGGATGAAGATCTCCTGCGTCTCGTTGCGCTTCTGGTACTCGTAGCTCGACAGCTCCTCGAAGCGGGCCAGGCGCGCCTTGCTCTTGGCCTGCCGGCCGCGGGCCGACTGGCGCACCCACTCCAGCTCCTGCTTCATCGTCTTGATGCGCGCCGCCTCCTGCTTGGCCTCCATCTCCAGGCGCTTTTCCTTCTGCTCCAGCCATGAGCTGTAGTTGCCTTCCCACGGGATGCCGTAGCCGCGGTCCAGTTCGAGGATCCACTGGCAGGCGTTATCCAGGAAGTAGCGGTCGTGGGTGACACCGACCACCGTGCCGGGAAAGCGCAGCAGGAACTGCTCCAGCCACTCGACGCTTTCGGCATCCAGATGGTTGGTCGGCTCGTCGAGCAGCAGCATGTCGGGCTTGGACAGCAGCAGCCGGCACAGCGCCACCCGCCGCTTCTCGCCGCCCGAGAGGTGCTCGATCGGCGCGTCCCAGTCGGGCAGCCGCAGCGCGTCGGCGGCGATCTCCAGCTGGTGCTCGGTGTCGGCGCCGGCGGTGGCGAGGATCGCCTCGTATTTCGCCTGCTCGGTGGCAAGCGCGTCGAAGTCGGCGTCGGGCTCGGCGTAGGCGGCGTAAATCGCCTCCAGCCGTTTCTTCGCTTCCATCACCTCGCCCAGCCCGGACTCGACCTCCTCGCGCACGGTCTTGTTCGGATCGAGTTCGGGCTCCTGCGGCAGGAAGCCGACCTTGAGATTCGGCATCGGCACCGCTTCGCCGTCGAAGTTCGGATCGACGCCGGCCATGATTCTGAGCAGCGTCGACTTGCCCGAGCCGTTGAGCCCCAGCACGCCGATCTTGGCGCCGGGGAAGAAACTCAACGAGATGTTCCTCAGGATTTCGCGCTTGGGCGGCACGGTCTTCGACACGCGCCGCATGGTGTAGACGTACTGCATCGACCTGCCCTCGAAAACGAAGGCGCGAAGCTTACCGAATCCTTCCACTACACCGACCCGGCAGGCAGCGGCCGCTTCCTCGACGCGGCCCGGTATTCTGCGCAAACGCGCACCGGCCGCCGGGTCGTGCGCGCAGTTTGCTGGAAGCCACCGCCATGAGCCCGATCCGACTTGCCCGCGCCACCGTCGCTGTCCTGCTTCTGCCGCTGCCGGCCTTGGCGCAGGTCGCCGTCACCGACCCCTGGGTGCGCGGCACCGTCGCCGGTCAGATGGCCACCGGTGCATTCATGACGCTGAAGTCGGCGCAGGACGCAAGACTGGTCGACGCCCGCTCGCCGGCCGCCGGCGTGGTCGAGATCCACGAGATGAAGCTGGAGAACGACGTCATGCGCATGCGCGCGGTGGCGGCAATCGACCTGCCGGCGGGCCGCTCGGTGGAACTGAAGCCCGGCGGCTATCACGTGATGCTGATGGACCTGCAGCGGACGATGAAGGAAGGCGAGGTCGTGCCGGTGACGCTGGTGATCGAACGCGGCGGCAGGCGCGAGACGGTCGAGGTCCGGGCCCCCGTGCGCGCGCCGACGGCGCGCAACGACCTGATGAAGAAGCATTGACACCGGCGACGCCGGATCCGGCAGACAGCCAGCCGGCCCTCGCCAGCGCCCGCGGACCGACGACTACGGCTCGCGCCGGTAGGTCCAGTGCCGAACGGCGCCCACGCGCCTTGCCGCTCCGCCTCGATGCGGAACGTCTCGGCGCCGCAGGCCTCGCGCGTCACCCAGGCGCGCCAGCTCGGGTGACTG
>Ga0114939_10000662_pt1 | contig 28628 bp, 46 predicted proteins | sample AshMeaCrysSpring_FD_87196 | JGI IMG/M metagenome (GOLD analysis project Ga0114939, IMG submission 87196) | Groundwater microbial communities from Big Spring, Nevada to study Microbial Dark Matter (Phase II) - Ash Meadows Crystal Spring | ecosystem: Environmental > Aquatic > Deep subsurface >...
ACACCAACACCCACAGAGACTCCTACACCAACACCCACAGAGACTCCTACACCAACACCCACACCACTGCCAGATAATGGTGGAGGAAACGAAGGAGGTAGTGGTGGAGGAAACGAAGGAGGTAGTGGTGGAGGAAACGAAGGAGGTAGTGGTGGAGGAAACGAAGGAGGTAGTGGTAGTACAGGAATTGGCGGATCTGGAGGATATGGCTCTGGAGGAGGATGCGGAATAAAGGTAGATGAACCTTTCAAGAATATATATAAATATGAAGTCAGAGAAAGAGACCTAGTCTTTGGTGCACCGATAGAATATCTGTTTACCACAAAAGATTTCGCTATATACCAAGTCGTAGTTGTAAATAAGGAAAATGATTACGATGTCTCTGTAAGGGTAGAAAAGCTGAAAGGTCTGTCTGGACTTGCAAAATTCGATGCCCCAGGAATCATATACGCATACGAGAATGTGAGGTCCTGCGCACGGAGATTAGAAAACGTATCAATCAGATTCAGAGTGAATAATACATGGATAGATAACAACAGCGAGACTGACGTCAAGTTGTTTAAGTTGATCGGTTCGGAATGGAATCAGTTAGATACCAAGATGAAGAACAGAGACGACGTATACACGTACTTTGAGTCTAACTCTACAGGCCTATCTGTGTTTGCGGTAAGCGGAATAAATCCGCCACCTGAAGTTATTCAAGTGGTCACAGAAGAACCTGTAGTGATAATACCTCCAGAACCATCAGAGAAAAGATCTTCAATACCCTGGTTGTTAATAATACTGGGAATATTAGTAGGATCGATAGCATACCACGTATATAAGAGGAGGAATAAGAAAGAAAAATAAACAATGATTGGAAGTTTTTCCTATATATTTTTATTTTTTCCGTAGGTTAAGCGGGAAACTACTTAGCCGGAAATTAAATAAAGATAATGACAGAATATAACGATAAAAACGAGTAAATAGGTGGAGATGTAAAAAATGGAACGCGAAATAAAAGAAATATGGACTGATGAACACGGAAGGAACTTTATAAGGTCCGATAAAGCAGTTTCTGAGGTTTTAGGAAGTGCTCTCATATTGGGTATAACTGTTCTAGCTGTATCGATAATATTATTATACGGCTTACCCAACATCCAAAAATTACAGAATATGGCAACTGTCAAGAATGTTGAACAGAGCTTTACTGTGCTAGACTCACATGCGAGCAGAGCGTCGATAGGAGGTTCTCCAATACAGACGGTTGATATGAATCTTGATGGAGGATCTTTGGCAGTTATGCCTAATGGCACAGGTAAAGAAAGTTACATGGTCATAAGTAGCGACAACAATACGTTTAAAATAGTGCAACAGATGGGAAAATTGAGATATCGCCTTGATGATAGGGTCGTATCTTACGAAGGAGGAGGCGTTTGGTCACAATATCCTTCTGGCTCAACTATGCTCTCTCCGCCTGAGTTCCATTATAATGGCCAGACACTGACCCTTCCTATTGCCAATATCAGTGGAGATGATTCTCAGGGAGGAAAAGGTGTTGCGACTATATCTTTCAAAAAGAATAAGATGAACATATTGTATCCTGTTGGAGGAGATAAGACCAATCCCTTGAATTATAACCAGTCTGGTAAAATCCTCATTGATATTACAAGTGACTATTATGATGCGTGGGCTGATTATGCTAGAAGTTTATTGTATGCAAGAGTTATCGATACAAACAAGACAACTAGAACAGTCCATGTCGAACTTAGCGTAGTTCCTAATGGTTTTGGAGGAGCAACCCCAGTGACTAACCCAGTTAAGATGAGAGGACTTCCAAGAAATGAGAATCCTTTAAAGAATTTCAGTCTGAAAGTTTATCCTCATCCAAAAAGTAATGGAGGCCTTTATCCATTTAATTGGGATATCCGCGCAAAAAGTGGAAATAAAATGCTGATATTCTATATAAAAATGAATCCGCCAAACCCTGCGGAACTTACAGTTGGTTATCAGGATTATAATGTCGAACCATCTCTCGGAGAAACATGGGGGACATCCTACTATTCTTTACAAACAGATAGTGTAGGGGAGTATGTAGAAATAAACCTGTTAGATAAAAATGTTAGTTTGACATATTCAGGCATGACCGTTGGATCGACCAATTCAATGTCTGATCCTCAGAATTGTAAAAGTCCTACAGGAACGGCCAAAATCACTGGAGCAAACGATCCTGCATTATCATGGGGTGGTATAACCATAAATACTACTGTCAACAACAATAAATCTCTCTACAATATAACAGAACACTATATCTCAAAGATAGCGCAGGAAGGAGGGGCATCTTTCTATCAATGCTCCCCAAATAACGGTAACCAGCACGAACCCGATGTTCCTCCTTCAGTCTTGGTGTTGAACTATGATGTCACGGGAGATATAACGTATCTGTACATATCAGATAATCGTGTAAATGTAGATATCGACTGATGACTTTTGAGACTAACTTAAATATGATAAGAAGTAGAGAAGAAATAGAGAAAGAGTCTAACAAAGCTATTGACGAATATCCGGAGGACCAATATACTCAAAGAAAATTAATTATCGAGTTGTTGCTCGATATAAGAGATATAGTAAGAGACATATATAAAGAAATATATGTTAAAAATCATTTAAAGGAAAGATGAGAAAAACAAATATATAGGAGGAAATTGAATGGATATACCTTTGTTGAGCAAAGAAGATATCGAGAAAGAAGATACTAATGGAGAAGATAAAGATATAAGGGAACAAATCATAGAATTCCTGAAAAGTAAGGGGTACAGACACGTACCTTCTGGTCAGGCATTCTCAGATGAAACCTCTGATTTCTTCATTAAGGATGAACAATCAATTGAGATAATTATTAGTGACGAGATACCGGAATCAGAAATTCTTGGAGAGATGGAGATCACACAATCATGAGCAAGAAGATACATTTTGAAGTCAATTATGAGTATCCAGACGAAATGGATGACGATGAGATACTTGACAGATTTGCCGCACAAATACTTCAGGATGCTTCTGAGGTAAAGTCGAAAAACATTCAGAGAAGCTGACTCTGATATAAAACGCGGCGGTTACAAAGTGGTATGTATGGAGATAGTGACATATGAACAATATAATGCCGAGGTGGTAAAATGTGACTTCTGCAGGAAAGATACGGAAAGGAAAAAGATGAAGTTCTGGGTAACAGGTGCCAGACTTTGTCCTGAATGCCATAAAGAGGCAGAAGATAAACATAATAAATTTATAGAAGAGTTTAGGAAAGATATAAATAAGGGGGCCTTGTTCTAGGAGAAGTAGGATTGTAAATACAGGAAAGTAAAAGCAGTAAAGTAAATGCAGGACCTTAATAGGGAGACAAGACGCGACAAATATATAAAGAAATACTAAAGGTGGTAATATGTCGTTAGACGATTTAAAGCTTGAAATAGGAAAATCTTATAATATAGATTATGTAATCCAAGAATTACGAAAAGCCCCAGAGATACAGTTGGGTCATATTGTTGTAGCAATGACAAAAGAGCATAAATACCATGTCAACAAACTCCAACTGGAAGAACTTTCAAAGAAGATTAAGGCGACTATTGTTAAAGGAGGAAAAGAATACGAAAAGATTGGTAAGAAATTTGTTCCTTTAACTGATATTACTATATTATCTATTGTAGACCCATATGCAAGATATGAGAGATACAATAAATTCTACATATCTTTTGAACCTCAAATAGTAAAAGGTATTGAGGAAAGTAAGAAAGATTCTGTCGCTGCTCCTACAGACGCTATAGTCAATGAAGCTAAAAAGATGGGAATCGCTATAGAGAAAGAAGAAGATTTCTTGGATGGCATGGGGTTATTCTTTAAGAGAAGAGGAATATCAACGAGCCCTGTATCTGGAGGAAAATACATATTATTTGAAAAGGCAAAACTTCCTTCTCCAAGAAAGATTATGATATCTGAGATGGAAGCTGCAGAAAGAGAATATGACAAATATAAGACATATACTGGCTTCTATGATGACTTCTTCAAACAGATCGTACAGGGTATCGCAACGAGTAAGAAAGAAGAGATAGCCGCACTCATAAGTGCTATAATAGATGAAGCGCAAAAGGTTGGATATTCAGTCGTAGGAAAGGAAAGAGAATTCTTGAGAGGATTGGAACTTTATTTCAAGATTAGAGGAATAAGGGTAGAAAAAGCAGACGTAAAATATCTCGTCTTCAGAAAGACAGGTTAGGGTGGATATATGGCAACAAAAGGTATAGATGTAATAGACGAGATAGCCAAACTAAGGGGATTCAAGGGCAGAAAAAGGGTAGAGAAGCTTGATGATAAAATCAAGATTATAGATATAAGTCCTAAAGGAGAATGGGCAGAATATCATGCTAAAAAATTAGGATTCGAAGGAAGAAAAAAAGGAGAAAAAATTGATGGGGTGATTGTAGAAAAAGGAATGACTCCGTTAGAAGAATTTGATGAATATATCATGAAAAAGACGGGAAAACATCCTGAAGACATATATTCATTATTAATCCCCAATGAGGAAATAACTCAAGGTTTAGAGATACTCAAACAGAAATGGTTGACATCGCATCAAAAGTTTATGGAGTTCTGTAGAGAATTTGCGAGCAAGGTAAACCAATATTTTGAGAAGAATAAGACGACATCAGCAGCGATTAAAATAGAAGATATGTTCAACTCTTTGGAGGAATATCATAGGACTCATCCTGAGAGTATGAATATATATAGTAGAGATGAATTAATTATAGGTTTCTCTTATTGTATGCCGGAACAAGGCATTAATGCGAGAATGACTGCCAATAAAAGAGCAGTCATATTTGAGAAGATTATTGAGAGATTATAAAAAGATAAACAAAATATTGTAAAAAACGTAAAAACAGCCCAAACAGTCGGCGGTACTGTGTTGCTCGTAGGTTAAGATTCCATCCTACATCTCCTCATGGTACCCCGACTGGGGTATATGTTATAGACAGTTAAATGGCCAAGGATAAAATATGTTCGACAAAGAGAAAATAACTCCTGGTATTGTGCAGGCCCATATAGACGTGATAAAATCTCTTCACTTTCCGATAGCGGACAATTCGGAAAATAGAAAAAAGTTTGAAGAATATATGTGTTCGGCTTGTGCTAAGATTCAATGTACTGGAATTGGAAGATGTAGGGCAACTGCCAAGACAATAGCCCAAATAAACTTATTGACAGGATTGGTGACATTTCGAGACGAAGGCTCTCCAGAGCTCGGAATAGAGGGTTTTGATAGAGTAGTGACAATAGGACATGGTATAAGACCTTTTAATCCTATGTTGGCAGACTATTTTGAAGAAGATGGTGTGCAAGAATTACATATCTTAATATGCATCACCAAGAAAGAAGGCAAGACAAGTTTAGGAACATTAGTCATTCCTAAGGATTATAATATTAAAACTGAAAAGGTGTTTGGAGATAAATAAGTGATGAGAAAATGAAATATAACGGATTTTGATGATATATAAGTGAGCATTGCGCGATGCCTTTGAAGATATGTGTGCGCTATGCTACATAAAAGTATTCAGAACTTAACCCTACGTATTTTGACAACATCTGCAAGCACTCAGGAGGCGTTATAAGTGCTGTCTTTAGTATAATCTTTCCGACGTGTATAGGTACAGAATGCCGAAAAGAGATGTGATATAAGATATAAAGTAAAAGAAAGGTTAATATGTTCAAAAATATATTTAATTATCTGAAAAAACATAGATCCGAAAAATTAGAACAAGAAAGGGCAGACTCAGAAAAATCAGAATCTAAAAGACCATTATATCCGACTATTGTCATAGAAGAAAGTTTCACATTAGAAGGGCCTGAAGGAGATTCCATATTTAAGATACGTTTTGAAGTCCCTGTGCCAATAACGGATGCTTACTCAGACAAAGAAGAAATAGAAAATCTGAAAAAGAGTGCAGATGCGACCTTTAGGCCAATTATAACAACTTTAAGACATTACTTAGAGGGAATATGTCGTGAAAACTCTCCAGAAAGATTTTTGATTGGAAGAGAAAATCTAATCATGGCTATAAAACAATGTGCTGCGGCCCAAATAAAGGTGATTGAAGAGGCTGAAAAGAATAGGTAGAAAAATAACAGTAAAGATAATAGGAAGAATGGATATGGAAAAAATAAGGAAATATGATAGAATTTATAGGGTATGCCCAAAAAGTTTGAAGGGTATACCTAGACACCTATTAGAAAATGTGGCAGACCCTCCAAAGAAAAAGAAATGTTTATCTGAAGCTGAAGTAAAAGTCCTTTTGAATGGACATACTATATTTGAAGAGAAAGTAGACGGAGGAGTGGTTGGTCTTGCCTGGAATGGAGAAAGACATCTCGCTATAGGAAAACATAGTATGATAAACTATAGTGATAATTCAAAGAAGTTCTATGGGCTTAACAGCTGGATATATCAGAACTACGAAAAAATCCAAAAGATCCCAAGGGGATGGATCATTTTTGGGGAATGGTTAAGAGCTCGACATAACATTTCCTACGATAATCTTCCAGACTATTTTGTGGCTTTTGATATATGGGATGGACATAGATATCTCGAATTACAGAGCAGATCAGAATTTCTATATAGACTTGGGTTTGCTGAAGTTCCTTTCATTTATGCAGGAACAGATCTTGATGTTGAAGACGTTCTCTGTATTGTAAATGGTCTTAGTGTTAGTAATAGATCAAGATTCAGTAATAGTGAAACTATGGAGGGAATCGTACTTAAGAATTATGATAAACAGCTTTACGGAAAATATGTAAGAAGAGAATTTATGGAATCTATTGAAGAAAATTGGCTCAAATTACCGTTAGTAGAAAACAAATTAAGATCTTATATGTTGACAAAAAATTTAAGTTAAACGGAGGAAATTAGTTTGAATATGAATGACGAAGAAAAAGTTAGAGCGTCACCTACAAAGATTGCATATTACGTCCAGAATTTATCTAAAAATGAGGAGGACATAAGAAAGATTATATTTGTAATAAATTCTCAATTTGATAATAAAGATATAAGAGAATTCGCAATAAAATATAGACACTGTCTTAACGATGATAGTGTCAGACGTGTAGCGAATCTGATAAGTTCTATTTCTGCTAAGAGAATGGAAAAAGTCATGAATCAATGTACGCAATGATTTTGCAGACGTCGACATATCGTAAGTTTGTTCTGTTATTGTCTGTTTAAATCGCAGCTATTCTAATAGCATTAAGTATATATAGTAAAACGTAATAATTACTAATTAAGTATTGCGATTAATTCTTGTGGAGCAGTTGGAAAGGGAGAAAATATGATGATAGGAGATGTAAAATGGATAAAAGAGAAAAAGAACCGATATAGATACAAGGAGGAGTATGTTAGGAACTATTACATTTGAAGAGTCTGCCAAAGAGACGATATTGTCCTTCTTCGATAAGACTGTTGACAATGAAGGATTTATTGTCGAAAAAGATACTGGTCAAAGGATTATAACACCTGATGGTGAGGAAATAAGGTTAGAAGAGTTTGCAGGAATGGGAAAATGCGGAATATTTGTCAAATCTGACTTACCTTCCTTGATCAATTCGTTAGACAAATTGGGATGATTAAGATGGATGGGTTTTTCATAGGTGTGACCAAAAAAATTATTCTGACGATTATAGCGGTGGCTATTACAACATTTGGAACGATAACATACGAGTTATATAAGTCCTCAGGAATAGGAATGTTAGTAACTTTTGTTGGATTATTTTTATTTTTCTGGACGACATTTTTGTATCACCCAAATATAAGATAAAAGAATGTTATGCAACTAGAACTTATAGACGAAGAGGAAATGGCTACTAAGCCAAAAAAACCAATTGAGCCAAGAAAAGGGCCTGAAGTGAAGACTACCCACAAACCTAGAACTACTGAGGTTAAAGAAGAGAGACCGTCTGATGGTTCTGGTGGTCCTAGAGTTCCTGGAAGTTCTGGAGACTCTGGAGTAAGACCGAATATCGTCAAAAGAATATATTTTCCCGGAGATACATATAGTAATAAGGAGAATCAGAAAGAATTTAAGAAAATCTTAGCAAATCATAGGCTAACATGGGTCAAGGGAATGATGAGGAGTTATCCAAGAAAAGACGGGACAGCATTATTAACCGGGATGTATGTTTCCGAAGACCAAAATAAGAAAGTCTTCTGTATATATGAAGGTACAAACAAACCTATGACCGCAATCGTCAAAATAATGGGAAGTGGAGGTTTGTTCATCATAGACCTGAATTCTTATTGTCATAAAGTGGGGTGTACAGTTGAAGACAAAGATGAAGCATATGTCAATAATACATTACTGACGCTACAAGAGAAAGGGGAAATATACGTAGAAAAGAAAATGGAGACTAAGTCTCTAGAAGAAATCCATAGGGAACATGAAGAAAAAATTGAAAAGGTAATAAACCAGGCTATAGATAAATTTGTTGAGGCCCATAGATTTGTATATGATACATATTGTGAGTCTTTGTTCTGGAAGAGAGGGCTTAGTGAAAATTTTATAAGAAAATTTAGGAGAATGGAAATAGAGAAAGATATTAGACAGGCTGTGGGAAATGGACGTTTATAATTCTGATGATTCTGATAATTCCAACGGGTCTGATAGTTCCGACGATCATATTCCAGATTTAGGACAGATAGCGGTTAAAACCCTCAAAAGGTGCCCTTTTTGTAATTCCAGTAATATCTATAAAAGGATTAGAGCTGCTTGGAAAGAACCAAAAGTTAAGCCGTACAGATGCCACGAGTGCAAACAAGAATTTAATGTTCCTATAATAGGAGAAAAAATAAGTAGAGATATGGAGAAGATATGGTAAATAGGAGAATAATGAAATATCATCCAGTATCTAAAGAATTTCAAGAAACAGCAAAGATACTTGGGTTGACTGGTAATCAACTTATACAAAAATATATAAATGAAGGAAAATTACCAAATCCTACTGAGATCAATCGTAAGATGAATAATAGGACTCTTGAAAATTTAGGAATTAGTAACCGTAAAGAATATACAAACTCTTGTTCTCAGAGAAGAGGATATAAAGATCGTGCTGAGAGTGTGAAGGAATGGCAATGGAATAAAGGGATACATTCTCCAATGTCTGAAAATGAAGATTGTGCATCATATCTTGGAGTATATATAACAGAAAGAAAAATAGGAAGAAAATTATTACCAATAATATTAGGAGATATACAGGCTGAGATGTCTGCAAACAATCATTGGTTCGAATTTATTGTAGTTGGAGGATATAAGGTCCAATTTAAAGCCAGAACTTTAAGATATAAGAAAGGATGGACTGGATGGAGTTTTAGAATAGATTATAATTCGGTAGCAGATTATTTTGTTCTTATAGCATTTAGTGATAGAGAAAATTTAAATATAGCGCACATTTTATTAATTAAAAAAGGCGATATAGTTAGAGGAAAAAGATTTTATGATAGAGAGACTATCTCCATAACTAATAGCTCAAAAGGATTGTTAGAATTTCAAAAATATGATCAGATAGAAAAATATGATAAGATTAAAAATCAAATAGATCTATCCGACGACTAATAATAAACTCGATAATATAATAAACATAATAAAATTGTAAAGGCGGTGGAAAAGGCCTGAGGAGTCATATCGAAGAAACGATGGAAAGGATTAGGGCGGAAAGACTGGCGAGACGTTCTCTTCCAAATGAAGGTAAGTTACCGAATAATAAAAATAGCGGAGGCGATGAAGAAAATAAAAAAGATTATGGTAATAAGAATGAAAATATAGATGAAATCGACAAGTTATTAGAGGAATTAAAAAAGAATGAACCAACCAGCGATAATCTATTCTACAGATTATCAATAATAGCCTATGAAATAGGGGACCTGAACAGAGCGATAGTATATGCGGAAAGATTTAGGGGTGATGAAAAAATAAGGATTGGACATTTGGCTAATGGTAAGCTTGCGCTGGCCGATGCCTTGACTCAATTGTTTTTATTGTGTGAGACTTTAGAATGGGATTTTCATGCATTAAGAAAACTTGGAGCAGATCATTTAGCAGAAAGGCATCAGGATTTTAAAAGGGATGGATGGAGTGATATAAAATAAAATTATATGAAAGAATAATCGTTAGCCTAAACAGCCTGCGCGGTAGTCTGTCAGAAATGCTCGGTGAGCTACAATGTTTGAAGCGAACCCATGACCTTATAAGTTGACGCATACTGTACAGGTTGGGGCAGATAACATCGAAGAGTATAAAGGTTTTACGCGACGAATAGCGAAATAAGATAAACGATGGGTACGTGAAGGAGATGTAAATGTGGAGATAATTGATGAATCAGAATGCTTTGAAGATGGAGAGAGTGACATCATAGGATATAGAATTAAAAAGGCTAAAGAAAAATTTGAAACTCTAGAAAAAGACGATTTTACTACAATTGCTATTAATAGACCTCCAGAGCCAGACATATTATCTGAAATTTTAAGAGGGTTAAAGAAAGAATTCTCATCAAAGAGTATAAACAAAAGATGCACAGAATATGTATTGGTAGAACTTGGATATAAGACCCTATACAAATACCTTTCCCAGTCAGGATTTCAAAGAACGCAAAAGATAACTAAGCTAATAAGAGATACTATATCACATAGGCTTGTTGATGGTTATCCCGAAATGGCTAATTTTGTGTTAAGCCAAAGAGATAATACAGTCCATATTTATTTTCATGTCTCTCAACAACAGCACGAACAATTGTATGAGATAAATCAAGATTTATATATCCCAATTGGGGACGTGTTATTATTATGCCTAATCTGCGCATTCAACGATTTAAACGGAAGGTTTAATACGTGCAATAAACCAGATTTAAAATATGAAAAATATTGTTCAACGGACGGATTTCTTTCTGTGATAATGAATAATATCAATGAGATTGCCGAAAAGGCGAGACTGTATGTTATCAATTCTAAGTCCGTACTTGAATTATGTATTAAAGAGAAAGAATGTGTAATAAGCTCTGGTGTACAGGTACCAAAGGATTATACAAGGAAATTGCAAGAAGAAAAGAAGTTGAGAAATGGTGTGTATGAATTTTTCTTAGAAGGTAACGACAATGCTTTAGATTAATCTGAGGGTAATTATATGCTTATATTACTTATCGGAGACATATAGATGTATAATATGTTATCGCAGTACCGTCAATTATATAAATTTGGCACAACTTTATGCCCTATTTATCATATAAGAGTCTTACTAAATCTGTTTACAAAGTCGCACATAGTCTTACTAAAAATCTGTCTATTCAGGTGATGAATTAAATGGTTAAATTTTATAAAAATGAGACAATAGAGTGGGAATATAATAATATAAGATATGGAGAGAAGATATTCCAATTGAGAAATCTAGAAGATAGGCTGGAGAGAGATGTCGAAATATATGCTGAGAAATATGAAAGCGCTCATGATATTGACATATGCGAACCAGATATTGGTAAAGACAAATGGATAAAATGGAGAGACGCTCATAGAAGGGTACTAATCATATTATGTAACTATATTATAGACAAATGTCACATCCTGATAAAAAGCGGAGACATAGCTGTTCCTTATGGTTGTAAAAAAGAGTCTGATCTATATGGATGGTTTAGAGAGAATTGTAGACATTTAGGTATGGCTGATCCTGAATATCACCAAGGAGGTATTGATTATACTTGCCAATATTACTACCGCCATAGAAATAGATATATGATAAATAAATTTACCAGTCGCGAGAGTATATCTATAGAAATAGAAAACTTATCAAGTAATTTTATAAGACACAGACATAATGTCGATGATGTTGACATGATAATATGTTACGAGAAAGATATAGATATATTTTACGATAATCCTAAAGGAGAAAAGGTCCCTATATTAGAATTAAATTACTCAGAAAAAATGCAAAAATTAACGAGCGAAGAAATAGAAGAGCTCGCAAATAGGCCTAATGTTAAAAAGGTGGCAGTAGAAAATTTCCTTATGGACATGGGAGAAGATCTTATCGTTGCTATGGGAAATTTAGGTCTTGACGCAAAATATTATATATGGAACAGACAAACGGTACAAGCCATTCTGGATGGGATATTGGTGGCGTCTGGAATAGACAAGGAGGTAGAGCCCATATATAGAGACCAAAAAAGTCTTGAAGAAGATTTTCCTATATTAGAATTAAATCATCAGCCAAAAAAATAAAAGGAGATGTAAAAATGTCAATAGGACTAGAAGAATTCTTAAAAACCGCGACACCAGAACAAAGACAATTATTATTTGATCTAAGTGATCTTGCAAAAAAAGAGCAAGAACTTGCAGAAAAGATAAATAAAATATATTCCTCTGCTAATAAATGGCCAGGAATATACAGTGACGGTGAAGCGATAACATTATGCGAAGATGAAGACGATGCTAATATTATCTCGATTGAACCAAAGAGAGAGTTAATAAAGGTAAGAAATAAAATAGCAGAACTCTTAAAGAAAGCTGTCAATGATCTCAATATGGGAGACGTAGGAATAATCCAAAGACAATATAAAAATTACGTCACTAATTAGAGGTTGGTGATATATATGCGTAAAGAAGACAAAAACGATATAGAAACTGTTCTTCGAAATGAAGAAGATGCTCTCCAAAAAGATATAGAAGAGCTGAATGAGAGAAGAGATCACTTGAAAAAGATGAGAGATCTAAAAGATAAAAGAGATACCGTAGAAGAAGAAATGGACTACATAAAAGGAAAGAAAAAACGTATAAGTTTTGACCAACTAACGTTTACAGATATCATCATGTTCGTGGTCTTGGTACTTCTTGCTGGAGCACTGTTGGCAGAGGGAAGAGTAATGGGCAGATATGCTGCTATACCTCTACTTATAGCAGCGATAATAGCGTGGAAGTTGATAGACAAATTTGCACAATAGTAAATAGCAAAACCAAAAAGTGGTGAAAAAGACAAAAGAAATACATAAAATAAAAAGGGAGATGTGAATATGAGAAATGACGACGGTATAAGTTTTGGAGGAATATTGCAGGCTGTTATAGTTATAATAGTACTGATATTCTTCGGATGGCTGATAGGACAGTATAAGATAGAGAAAGGCGAAGGCGTTGTCTTGACACAGGTCAACGGCGATAAAGTTGCGATAATTCAGCACGGTTGGTATTGGAGAATACCGGGCTTGGAAAGTTACGACAAATATTCCATTGTCAATAATGCGCTTTATTTCCCTGAAGATTTGGTAGAGTTAGAACAAAAATTCCAGGGAGATAAGCAAACAGGAAGTATTGGGTACGACATAAAGACGTCAGACAATAAAGTTGTTGATACTGGAGGAATGGTCCAATTCGAGGTAGTGGACCTAATCCAGTTTGGTGTTATGAATACTCGTCCAATGGAACAATTACAAAAGACTGTCAATGGAGAGTTCTTTAAGATACTCCAATCAAGAGAACAAACATCGGATATAATTATAAATGACCAGGGAATATCTGAAGACAAGATACTTAACGGGTTAAAGACATCTGGAATACAGGAACAATACGGAGTAAAGTTTACAAGAGTCCAATTGATAAGGCCTACATTTACTAAAGAGGCTCTTGACGCTTTAGCAACGAAACAAGCAACGATATCACTCTCAGAAGGAGAATTAGCCGCTGCTGAGAAGAAAGCGAACGCTACAAGGACTATTGCAGACGCAGAAAATTATAAAGCGAACCTGCTCAAGAATTATCCTTCTTGGGTATTGGACTACAGTTCTCAGATTGAACTGTGGAAAGTCTTGGGTGATAAAGAAAGAAAGGACGCGACAGTTTACGTAATTCAGCCTGGATCAAGCGGAGATGGAAATTTGCCATCAGTCGTGTTACCATCACCAAAAAATCAGTAGGCGGAGAGGCTTCTGGAGTGCAGGGGCAAATCCCTGCATCTCCAAATCCTAGAGAGACTCCGGTTGAGGTACCAGGGTTTGAGGCTTACTCCGCTTTAGGAATGGTAGTATTGTCGATAACGTTATACAGAAAGAAAAAAGACAAAAAGGAGATATAAAAATAATGAGAACATTAAAAATGGAAGAAATAGAAGAGTTTGCAAATAGGCCTAATGTCAAAAAGGTGGCGGTAGAAAATTTTCTCATGAGTATGGGAGAAGATCTTACCGTTGCTACGGGAAATCTGGGTCTTGATGCAAAATCTTATGGATGGAACAAACAAACGGTACAAGCCATTCTGGATGGAATATGGGTGGCTGCTGGGCTGGAAGAAGAAACAGCCTAGAAAACAAAAAATGGATAAAAACGTGTAAAAAAGGAGATGTAAATATGCGAGAATGGGAATATAAAATAGTTACAGATAAAAGCTGTGACGAAGAATACATAAATACTCTCGGAAGAGATGGATGGGACCTAGTCGGAATCTCTCACTGTCCCTCTGGCCCGACTCTATATTTTAAGAGAGAATATTATCCTGCGGGACAAAATACGATAATATAAACGATATAGTGTACTATATGACCACATATTCGGCTAAATATGACAAAGTACAAGATATTTGTAACGATAGGTGAAAATAATTCTTTCTGGATAGTCATATATAATGGAAGATTCATAAGAAATCCTACAGAAGGAGACCTAAAAGACGCAAAGTTGAAAGAATATAATAGGATAAATATTTGTCCTATATGTATAGAAGAGTACTAGAGAGGCAAGATATCGAAATTGACAGATAAGAGTATGCTATATCCGGGTAATGTCCTTCACGATACAGATGAAAATGGAAAGAAGACAGATGAATGGGTTTGTCACGGACATGGTCATGGCTTTTATCAAAAATATGATATAGTTATGCACTTGCAAAAAAGAAGATGTAGAGAAGTTCCTAATTGAAAATAAAGGAAAAAGAGTCTTTACTGTAAGTTGATAGAAAGATGATAATATGGAATCAGAGTTTCAAAAAATTAGAAAAGAGAAAATAAAAAAGCAAAAGAATAAAGTACTGTTAGAAGTCATAATATATGTGATTGCAGTTTTCATATTATTTGGATTGGGAGGAAAACTTAATGATTTAGCGACAGGGCTAGTTCCATTAATATCCATCGATGGAATTATCAAAATGATTGCTATAGTCTGCTTTTTGATACTTGTAGCTATCATTTTTATCCCTGGGCCAATTATAATTCTGGCAGATATTAATGAATATTTTAAAATAAAGGACTAAGGGTGATAAAATGATTGTTGATTTAAGTGAAGAAACTCAAAACTTGTTAGAAAAAGTTAAAAAAGAGTTAGGAAAGGCGTGTGAGGGTGAATGCAGACCATTGCCTGACGATGAAGTAATCAAAGATGCTTTGATGTGTTATTATGTTGATGCGGCACAAATAAATAGACAAAAAAATAAATTCAAAAAGATGAAGTAAATTAAAAACGGAATGATAAAATGGTAAAATGGGAATATAAAATAATATCAGATAGAGTATATAATAGGGAATTTTTAAATTCCTTGGGAGATGAAGGGTGGGAACTTTGTGGAGTTGCTACTCCTCTTGGAGGACCAACATTGTTTTTCAAAAGGAAGGTTTGTGTCTGTTATTCTGGACCACCAGATTAGATCTAAGAAAAAGATACCTATATTATGGATAGAAAACATCTATTTGTCAGTTTGATTTACTGTCAATTGGTAACAGCCACAGTGGTGTAAATGGCGCACATTAGTAGGCCAGCAAGGTTGCAGTCTTTAATAGAGATATCATGAGTATGACAAGGTACTACGGATATCAAATATATTAAAGATGTTCTACTAAAGGAGTGAGTTCAATTCTTGCTTGTGGCATCGATCAGGTGAAAAACGCTTGATCTTATAATAGATGAAATGAAAAAGAAAAAACAGGTGATAAAATGAAAAAATATGTGACTATTTCCGCGATAGCAATTTTGTTGATATCAACAATTGCTATGGCTACTCCATTTGTAATCCCATCAAGTGATGTGGCCAAAGATGCAACAACTGCACAAGATAAATCTCCGGTAATAGGAGAAGATTGGAGCTTGGAAAACCCTAAAATAACCGTAGACTGGACTACAGGTGAGGCAAGAGCAGATTTCATACACTATAAGGAACCTAAGGCGTCAAATAAACAGGCAAAGGCATCAACGTGTTACAAGACATTCGCAAAATGGCCTGGAACACCGGTTACATATAATGTAAATCCGACAAACTCCCAGGCATTGGATGAGACATTTGTAATCTCTGCAATATCAGCATCTGCAGAAGCATGGGACGATGCGACAGTTTCAGAGCTGTTCGATCCTTATGTCCTTGACCCTACAGCACAATATGGTGTCCGAGATAATAAGAACTCCATTGATTTTGGGGTTATATCAGACAGTAATACAATAGCAGTGACATCTATCTGGTATAATTTCTTCACCAAACAGATATTTGAAACTGATATGCGGTTCAACACGCTCTATACATGGGGCGATGTAAGTGTTAGTGGAAGTACTGTAATGGATCTTCAGAATATAGGGACTCACGAGTTTGGCCACGTAGGTGGAATGGATGATATCTATAAACCGCCTTGTGGCCAAGTGACCATGTATGGATATTCTGGATATGGGGATATTAGCAAGAGAAGTCTCGAAGCTCCTGATATAGCAGGTATAAGAAGTCTGTATGGTTAATAACCAATAAAAGATTTCTTTATTTTTTCTGTAGATTAGGCGAGTCGGGTAGATACTTACCTAGTCGGAATTTAAATAAAGATATTTGTAAGAACTGCGTCTTATTATGATAAAATACAGTTTGGCGTAGTTCTTCACTTACTTTTTCCCGTTTTTGTCATGCAACGATAATATGATATTTATTTTAAAAAGAGGAAAATTTGATTCAATTAATAGATGCAGACGATGTTAAGAAGAAAAGAGCACGAAATACAAAGAACGAAGAAGACGCTAAAAGTGTTGCGAGAAGAAATAAAAGATATCATCTATTGAGATGGAAAATAAAAAGATTCCTAACACAAGAAAATATTATTAAAAAATGTATTAGTTGGAGAACTATTTTAGATGTTTTTGATCTAGAAATATTATCTAGAGATGATCTTGCCGATACAGAAATAATAGATATCTTTAAAAAATGTGCTCATAATGTTGTAGAACATCACACTAAATATAAAGAGATTCACGGAATTGATGAAACTTTATGGATGACTCCTAGTGAACATAGAAATCTGCATAATCGTCTTAGAAATGAAGGAAAATGTAATATTTCTTCAGAAGAATTGACTAAAATATCTATAGCTGCATGTGAACGTACAGAGAAGAGCAAACAACAGCGAAGAGAATATTATAAGACAGACGAATTCAAACGATATAATTTTGAAAGAATGAAAAAGCGAAAAAATAGTTGGATATCATTTGATGAAACGTTGGCTCCCAATATAAGGTTGAGGGAATATATTTTTTATTATAATAGAACAGGAACTGTAACAATATCTTCAAGATTTCATATTGACAAAAGAAGAGCTTTTGTACCGGAGATACAAATAGACTAGGACATAATATTATGGCGCAGTTCTGTGACTGGAATCAAAATTGAGTATCGTGGACATCGTAAGCTCTGTTTTGAAATCGTAGTCGTCCTATATACTATAAGTATATATATTTTAGTTGCAATATTGTCATGTCCAAAATAAAATGGATTGCCTAGAAAAATATAAAATAAGGCAGATGGAAATGATTGTATAAAAATATGAGGAGATATGAAAAGATTTATTGTTCACCTCCATATAGAATATGTAGGAATAGTTAAAGAAACGAAATAATGGCAGAGAACCTTAAAGAGGCCGAATCGTTGGGAAAAGAGTTAAAAAGCCTGTTTGGTGCGTTTAGGTATATAATTACAGAAGAAGTAATTCTATTCGATAGTCTAAAATAGATGTGTGTATAATTCGAGTTATGACATTTTCCTATTTATAATAATGAAAAGTATAAAAAACTTGAGGAAAAGATGACACAACAAGTTAGATTAACTAATAACGAGCTTATAGAAATGACTGGAAAATTATTTCCAAGTAGAGATGAAACATTCGGAGCATGGTTAATGAAATTAGTGGAAGTTAATAATGAAAAATAAAAACGAGGAATAAAAATGAGCAAGGCGTCTGAAATATATACCATAACCGCTGCGATAGAGCAAGCGGAAGAAACGATGAAACTTAGAAAGGATTGGCAGCCTAAAAATGAAATCCAAAAACGTTTTCTGAAAAATTTTCTACAGGCATGCAGAGGAGATAAAGTTCCAGAGATAGAACTTGAAGTCTCCTCAGAAGCGGAGAAGATCAATTCCTTCCTCGAGAGAAAAGGTTTCTCGATCAGGTTACAACCTTTCCCGCCCAACACTCTTGGATTTGCGAGCATACTCGACCTTATAGTGCAGTGGCTATATCCTGGAAAAAAAGTGAAAATAGACGCTAAGAATGGCGGAACGTATGACGGAGTAAGGATCGAGAAAAAAGGAGGTAATATATTCTTTTTCGAATCTACGGTACATGGATATAAACATATAATTGCCGGCCTCCGGACAAAATCAAATGATACTGTTTTCATAACAGTTCCAAAGGAGCCTTTAGAAGGACTCGATCTTATAGAAATGGCGAATGCCCTTTGCGAAGATAACATAGGCGGCAGGCGTCGTCTTTATCCTCTTGCATACGACGGAATCAGATTTCCGATGGTAGACCTTGACATAACCAATGATATTGGGTGGTTAGAAGATATGTCAACAACTACTAAAGAATTGGATATACCTGTTGATATTATACAGGCGGTACAACAAATAAAGATCAAAATGAATGAGAAGGGAGCACGATTCCAGAGTGCTACCGCAATGGCTGTTATGCTAAGATGTGTAGCCAGCATCCCTCATGATCTAATAATAGACGAGCCATTCCTTGTATGGGTTGTAAGGCCTGGTCTGGAAAAACCTTTGATGATAGCATTTGTAACAGAAGAGGATTGGAAGAATCCTGGAAATTTATAATTTATTGTAAATAAGAAGGTAATAAAATATGCCAACATGTGAAAGTTGTCATCGAGAAGCTGATGAGGTTTGTCCTGATGGATATTGTAAAAATTGTCATGTATCTGTTACGTGGGAAGATTGTATTACGCGAACATTCGATGCAAAAAATCTATTAAATATGGGAATGCCTATAGATTTTGTTAAAAAATCATTCCCAAAAGCGAAAATATAGGAGTACAGGAACAAAACGAGAAGAAAGAATAGATAAAAACGTTAGAAAAGGTGTTAAAAATGGAAGATGTCAAGATGAGTGAGGAAGATGAAAGAGAGATTAAAGATCTGTTGAAAAGAAGGAGGAGATGTTAAGAGTGATAAGCAGAATTGGTAAGATTATGGGAAAGATAGAAAAAATTTTTGGAGATAAAATTAACGATGAAAATAGATGGTCTTATTATAATTTTTGGAATAAAGTTGATATTAAAAGTATTGATGACTGCTGGAATTGGAAAGGAAGTATAAATGGCAGCGGATATGGTCTATTTTCTTATAAGGATGAAGAAAAAATGACTAGAACTATACAGGCACATCGCATGGCTTACATTTTAGGGAATGGTCAGATAACAGGAGGATTACAGGCACAGCATCTTTGCAATAACAGAATATGTTGCAATCCTTTTCATTTAGAATTGGGTGATAATTCTAAGAACCAACAATATATGATGACGTGTGGTAGATGTAATAAACCCAAAGGGGAAAATCAAGGTAGTCCTAAACTTAAGGCAGATGAAGTAGGAGAGATCTTAAAATTACGTAAAGAAAATCCAAAGATCCACCAAAGTGAAATTGCGACAAGATTTAATATTAGTCAGGGTATGGTGAGCTGTATTGTGAACGGAAAATGGTGGCGTCATGTATATGACGAATTTCAAAGAAAAGATCTAGACGTAGTAAATGAAGATCCTGTGGTATGCCAGAAAAATAAAGAAAATTTGATAGATCTGATTCATGGGCACGATATTAGAAAGAAGAGACATAAGTATACAAGAGAAGGTTTGATAGAAAAAATACAGCAGTATGTAAATGAGAATGGAAGATCTCCAAGAGAGGAAGATCTCAAAAATAATCATAGATATCCTAGTTACATAACATTTATAAGAGAATTTGGAAGTTTGAATGATGCAATAAAAGAAGCAGGATTTAAGAAATGTTCTAGAAAGATAAATAATGAAAGATTAAATCGTAGGGAGGAATAAAATGAAAGTCCCGCTTACGATTTCAACATACTTTGACAACTCTGGAAGTAGACAGAAATTAAAGATGTGGTCCAACAGAAAAAGACATATAGTGGCTGCTCCTATACTCCCCTACATGTATAGTAAGACAAGGCCTATCTATCCCTGTATTCCGACTCTCGTTAAGAAGAGATTTCTCAGCAATCCCTTCAGGGAGATTAATTTGTATAAATGTGAGTTCAATTCAAGTGGAGACGTTGGACGATATAGTAATGATGAGACTTGTTATGAAAACCATATCGAATTCGTCAACAGGTCAATGATTGACAATCCTGGATGGGTCGAAAATTTTGCTAATACGAACGATCTCAGGATAATCTGTTTTGATTTCGAGATGGAAAATGATGGAAAAACATTTCCCGTAGCTTCAAGGAATGCTATTGCTGGAGTTGGATATAAGTGCATAGTAGGAAGAGAGAATCTTGGAGGAGGAATTGATAGTCCTGATATAATAACTATGTGGGGAGAAAGGAGAGGAAAAGATGATGATGTCCTCACGAAATTTTTAGGTGTAGTAAAAGAATTTGACCCAGACATTATAGTGGGGTTCAACTCCAATAACTTTGACTTGAGATATGCCAGAGATAGATGTACGATAAACGGAATCAATTTCAATAGGTATATAGCTCGTAGTAATGATGTAATGGACCCTGTCCAATTTCTAGAAAGACATAATGTAGCGAGTCGGAAAAAATATACAGAAGTAAGGATCGAAGGGAGGATCTCTTACGATTTATATTACCCTGTAATAAGAGACCAATCAATGTTTGGTATAAAATCGAGACAGATGAAAGAGGTCGCTGCTTGGTACAGAATAAAGGATATAGTTAAAGAGGATATGAGTAATGTTAATAGGTACCTCGATACTGAAGATGGAAGGAAAAAGATAGATAGATACCTAAGATCAGATGTTAACATTACTGAGCAGTTATTCAAGATTTATGTGGCTAATACCATGATGATGGCTGAAAAACTGTATATACCTTTAGACGAAATGGTCAATGCTACCCCATCTCTGACAAGTAATATCATATTTGGCAGAGAATTAATGAAAAAGAATATAATTAGTGATGGAAGTGTATCTGCAAGGTATGACAAGAATCATATAAATAATAAAAGAGGAGGATGGGTTGAAACTTATAAATTCGGGTTCATCAAAAAGATCAAAAAATTGGATTTTAAGAGTTATTACCCCTTCTTAACGGTGCAGTTTAACATATCCCCAGAGACATGTTTCATTATAGGATACGAAGAGTATCAAGGAGAAATGGGATATAAGTTTTGGTGGAAAGAAGAGATAGACCAATATAGTGGAGAGAAGATAACACGGTTCTACGCATCTATCCCTGACAGCACGTTTGGTAAGAATGTGTTAGTTAAGATTGATATGACACACACTGGATTCTTACCTTCCTATATGCAGGATCTCTTTAATGAAAGAGCAGCATTAAAGAAGAGAATGAAGGAAATCGATAAAGAACTTGGAAAAGAGAATGTTGGAGAAGATGTGGAATATGCAGGACTAAAATCGAGAGAAAATGCGATCAAGATTATCATAAACAGTTTTACAGGATATGTCGGATCAGAACATGCCTTATACGGTAATTTGGCTTGTTATGTATGTATCACCGGTTTTGGTCGGTATATTACACAGAGGGTGATAGAAAAATACAAAGATTTTGTGGTTAGCAGTGATACAGATGCAATATATTACGGAGAATGAAAAAGGAGGAGATTATGGTAAAACTTTCTGATAAAATTACAGATGAATATAAAGAAAAATTGTTAGAAGAAATTAGACAATTTGCAAAAGATTTTGGAAGGCCTCCTAGAAGGTTACACGTTATAGGACATTTTATAGGAGAGTCAGTAGATTTGTCTGGAGAAAATCGTAAGAGTCCGTATGACGGAATATGTCCGACAGGAAAAATATATGACGCAAAAAGTGCAAGATTGATAGGAGGTAAGTGGCAGATAAATCTCAAGAATATACATAAAGCTAAAGTTCAATGGTGGTATTTAGGATTATTTGATAAGAATTTTGAAGAATTGTTATACGTGTTTAGAATACCTTCAGAAGATTTTGAAGAAGATATCGAGAAAGAATTTATGTTGATATATATGAAAGGAGATCATAGGTATACTATAGAAAGTATGAAAAAGTATGATATTTCAGAAAAGTTTAAAGGATGTAAAAATCCTATTATCGGTGATATAGATGATGACGATGATGACGAATATATAAAAATGGAAGACTTCAAAAAATGGTTGGACTCAAAAAGGAAGGAATAAAGGGATTATAGTATGGGAGATATTAGTGAAGAAGATGCTAACAAATTCGTAGAAAGTATAGTTATTGGAGAGTTAGGGTTTAAGAAATGCTGGATAACTATGGAATTGGAAGGCGGAGATAGTTTCGGAGCTGCCTTCTTTCTGGATTCAGTCGGGAAGAATTATTATATCAAAGATAATAGTAGAGGGGCGGTGATAAAACATGGAGTATCCACTAAAAGTTCGGCGATGGCAAGAATTGTGGATAGAGCTACGGATGATATCGTGACAGCGATGCTTGATGGCGGAGTTAGTTTTAAGAACAAACCATTGATGGATGCGGTTAATAATATCTATGATACTTCTAAATGGACATTAAGAGATATATCCAAGGGCACTCATGTGAGAAAGGCGAGTGATTATACGAAGGGTACTCCCATAGGGTTGACTATTGGAAGATTAGCAAAAACTAGGTGGAATATTCCAGATTCAGATTTAGAGGGCATGCAAGTCCAATATATAAAGTTGAGAGGAAAGTCGAATTATGCTGTGGTTGCCGAATCAGATGATATTAATCGTTTTGCGTGGGATAGAGATTATTATCTTAATATGCTTGACAAATTACTTGAAAATTTAGGATTATCAGACTTCAACCCAAAGAACAGAAGCGTGGTAAGAACTGTACAGAGAAATATTGAAGACGCCTGGGGTTAGATGAACTTATGTCATTAGAACTTATAGACGAATCTGAAGTAAAACCTATAAAGGAGACTCCTAAGAAAATTGAAAATGTAGATATTAAATTAAAGATAATATCGAAGGAAGATGTAAGATCATGTGAAAGAGTCAAAAATGGTATGACAAGTAATTGCGCTATATGTCAGGCATTAAATAAAGATATATTTGATAGATGTAACAATAAATGGAATTATGATGAATGTTAAGGAGATGGACAATGGATATAGAAAAAGTTATTGATGAAGTAGATATTATATTGAAAAAGCACGGATTAGGGATTGATGAATATAGGTTAGATGATGAAGATAGCATGTTCGTAACCATAATCCCTATCATTTTGAGAAAACCACAAAGAAAGAGATATAGAACGCTATAGATATTGGGAATATATTCGGAGGAGATATTAACACATGATAATATTGGTAACAGGAGATAGACATTGGAAAGATTATAATGTCATATATAGAGAGTTATCAAAATATCCTCCTGGCACAATTCTGGTTCATGGAACAGCTAAAGGAGCAGATTCACTGGCAGATATAGCCGGCGAAAGGTTAAAGTTTGACATTAAACCGTTTCAACCAAAGTGGCATATATATGGAAGAGGTGCGGGGCCAATACGAAATCAGGAAATGCTTAATTGGATACTTGCCAGGAAGGATGAACCAAAAAAGGTATTGGCATTTCATAAAAATTTAGCTGAAAGCTTGGGAACTAAGGACATGGTAACTAGAGCAAAAAAGGCCGGATTAGAAGTAGAACTCATAACGAGCTAAAAATATCGGAGATAAAATGAGTATAGAATACATATTAATTATAATTTTCTTAATATCTATCTTGGCTATATATTTAGAACGGAAACTGAATTATCCTCTCGGATTTTATGACGGTATCGTTTTATATATTATTCCTCCATTCATCAAAAGGATTAGAATATATAAAAATAGATGGATCGGATTTGATAAAAATTGGAGATTTGTTTTTATCAAAGAAATAAAAGAGTAAACTAAAGAGTGGATCGAAGGGGTAAGTTAAAGGAGTAAGTCGAAGGAGTAATGTAAGACATGGTAGGTCTTGCCGATTTAAAGAAATATACTGATAATATCAAAAGATGTCAGATGACTGTCAATAATAAGTACTGCTTTTTTCGATTGACAGGACTGAATATCTATGACTTCCTGGAGATTCTCAACTATAAAAGTTGGATGTTCAAGACGTATCAAAAGAGCGTGACCATCAGGTATATAAACATTATCAAAAAATTGGATAAGGGAAATGCGATATTCCGGACAAGTCTTGGATTTGCACCTCTGTTATTACGATTTTTAAGAAGTAAAGGATTTCAAATAAGAGAAGAAGATGTAGAACCGTTTAGGGCAAGAAATGTTGTATTTCCAGATTTGAAGATAAGCTTATACGACTTCCAAAACAGAATAGTTGATGACTGGTTAAGAGTAGGAGGAGTCGGGGTAACGAAAGCCCCCACGGGTTCTGGGAAGACGATTTATTCGTGCAGAATAATTAAGGAGATAGGTAGAAAAACATTGATACTAGTACATACAAGCGACCTACTTATCAATGTCTGGAACGATTCGTTGATAAAAGCTTTTGGTCCTGGAATTATGGGGCAAGTAGGCATCGTGGGAGGGGGTCTGACTGATAACGATAGGATGGTAATGAAAGTCGGAGTAAGAAATGGAGATTTTCGTGATAATATCAAAAGCGACATAGTGATAGCTACTTTCCAAACATTGATTAATCATTTGGACGAATTATCAAATTATAAGTTCGGTTTAGTGATTTGTGACGAAGCCCACCATTGTCCTTCGCAGATGTTCAGAAAGGTCAATTCTGTGATAAAGGCTCCCTATAAACTGGGATTGAGCGCAACTCTTGAACGTCTAGATGGAATGACCAAAGACGTCTTTGGACAGCTAGGCGATGTACAGAGTTCAGTATCAATAAGAGAGTTGATAAATAAAGGAATATTAGCAGAGCCAAGATTCCAATCTCCAATAATAGTAGACAAAGATATTATAGAAGATATAGCAAATTGTGGATATGGAGGGTTGAATCTGAGTAGGTATGTCAAAAAGATGAGCGCATCGTCGACAAAGAAAAAAGACTATATTATCAATATCGCTAAGAATATAGCAGCAAGAGATAGAAAATTTTTACTTTTTACAGATTATGTAAACGCGGAAGATGTATATGTCAGGGATTTATATGCTGAATCATTATTAAGGGAAGGTGTAAGAGTATCAATAATAGATCAAGAGATGAGTAGCGACGAACGCAGTACGGTTTTTAAATTCCTAGATACTGGAGAAATTAGTGGCATAGTATTTGGAAAGTTAGGAAGTGAAGGTGTAAATATTCCCTCTGTTGATGCTGTGATAATGGCTAACGGTTTAAAGAGCCCAATCACTTTCTGTCAGCGAGTGGGGCGTGTGATGAGAAAAATAGAAGGAAAGGATTGGTGTGACGTGTACGAAATATTATTAGATACTCCGATGGAATTAAAATGGTCTGACTACAATTTTTCGGAATATAAAATGGAAGGTTTCCAGAAACTAGTTTATCGAGTAGATTGACTATAAAGAGTAAAAAATCATGACATATTACAAATCAGCCAGACATATAGATGGAAAAGCCAGAATTGTAATTACGGATGAAAACGGTACTATAATAGATAAGAATCCGACCAAAGAATTAATAGCGTTAGCTATACCGGATAAAAAAAGAAAACCGAAAGGAGAATTGGAGAATAGGACATGCTGTATATGCGGTGGTAAAGATACTCATAAGAACAATAAAGGAGTGCCTCAATGGCTTAGAGAATATAACATAAAAGGATGGACTGGAAGATGGATGTGTTTTAATTGTGGTAGTAATGACTACCAAGAGAAAGATCCTAACAGCCAGCGCAATGCTATTAAATCTGTTAGAAACCCAAGGATTGGAAATATTAAGAAAGGTACCGAACAAGGAATGGTTATCATAACACAGGCAGTAGTAGCGAAAGTTAATGGTATTGAAGATCTCAATATTAGAATGGATAACTATGGCTATCACTTTGACATGTATAAAGACGTATATGGAAGAATTAATGTCGAATATTCATCTTTTAGATATCCTCATTATGAAGGATGGATATTCAATTCTAGAAGAATTAATATTGTTAAAACCGAGAATTATGATACATTTATCTTATTATGCTTTAACGAAGATAAAAGTGATATAGAGCGAATATATATTATCATAAATAATGAAGAAATAAAAGAGCTATGGACAATAGGAATCAACGCAAACGGTTCTAAATATGAAAAATTCAGAGTTGATAAAAGTGAATATAGTAGTGCATATCGCGATATAATGCTTTATCTCGAAGATAGGGAATATTTTGGGATTGATGACATTATGGAGTGGATGAATACTAGACGAAATTATAAATAATAAAATACACCTAGATCAAAAACGTATAGGATGGGACAGCAATGGCAGAACGAAAACGGAACTCATGTCCAAAATGTGGCTCTATAAGAGTCAAAAAAACGATTAAATACAAATTATTATAAATGCCAAAGATGCAGATGGGTAGGAAGTGCTATCAAAAAAATAATGTGGTTTTTTGGCATTCCTTATACAGGAGGAAGTCCGCCTGTGGGAAGAACTAGAGTCAACAATGTTAGAGAAAGGAGTTTTTGTCCTAATTGCGATAGTGTGAGAATTAGAAGAAGGGTTAACACTCATGATTATTATTGTGAAAAATGTAAGCATGTATGTAAAAATCCGAAAAAGATGAAATGGGGCACCACGACGATATGTTAAGCTCTACAAAAAAGAAAGTAGAAAGAAAAAGAAGATATATGCCTTTCGAGGCTAAGAAACCAAGAGAAAGAAAATCTTGTCCTATTTGTGGTTCTTTGGATGTCAAAAAGAGACGCTCAACGATGGATTATAAATGTGGTAGATGCGAATGGATAGGTGAGAGTGTCGAAAAAATAGAATATTGAAAAATTTTTATTTACCTAAAAATTCCGGAGTCAGAATTGTACGACATGCAGAGCACCACTATCACAAAAAATTCTTCAAGAGTTACATGGTATAACGCATTTACGGTTGACCATACGCATTATAATGATATATTTCATAGCCTTATGATGCATCTTAAGGATAAGAAATATTTTGATGTTAAAGATATAAAAGAGTGGTTGAATAAATAAAGATGTGGTTTAAGGAATATGGGCAGTAAAGAAGATGAATACCTAAAAAAGATATCAATAGATTTTGTAATTTCTCAATTAAGAATAAGAGGAGAAGATGTTGTCAAAGCTCATAGACTCGACAGGCACGATATATTGATTAAGGACAAAGACATTAAAATAAAAGTTAAATTTTCCAGGCCTAGACAAAGATCTAGATGTATAACTCCCAAATGGGAATTTGCGAAAATTATTCACAGAAGCAGGTTATATCCAATAGATGTTTATCATTTTTATATATTGATAGGATTTGGAGAAAACGGAAATATCGTAAAATTCTGGAAGATACCTGCTGACGACGGTATTATTTACCGAAAAAATCAGATCTTTATACCTGTAAGTGATACAGAGGAATATGAAGAATATAAAAAATATGAGTTAGCAGTTTTAGAAAGTCCGAGTCCAGGAGAATTTAAATGGATAGATTGACATATTATACATTGACAGACACGCATGTGACATAGTAGTTATAAAAGTGTTGGACCAACAAGCACGTCTATAAGTATCTGCTTATATCGCACTTTATCTAGCAATAAAAAGTATATATATAGTTAGTTCCATATATAATATTAAATAAGCATAATGGAATATATGCTAGATAGGTTATCAGTTCAAACGGATGGAAAAGAAAGCAGAATAAATTCTGTCTCAGACGAGACAGATTATCTCCGTTTACGTGTCAATTAACGGTTGACAGATGTAGGAGATGCACCGTTGAGAAGTAGGATAGGAATAGGAAGACATGAAACATACAAACGGATGTAGTAGCATACATGCTATGACTTTTTTACGTAATATTTTTGATAGCTATCTTGATGGTTGTTTTTCAAATTATTTTTCAAATGAAGTGGTAAAAACGAAATAAAAAAGGAGATATATAAAAATGGAAACAAAAAGTGGTAAAACAAGAAAATTAAATGAGAGGACATTTGATAAGGCATTAAGTGCGATGTTCAAAAACATCAAGAGTGG
>Ga0114939_10000663_pt1 | contig 28557 bp, 28 predicted proteins | sample AshMeaCrysSpring_FD_87196 | JGI IMG/M metagenome (GOLD analysis project Ga0114939, IMG submission 87196) | Groundwater microbial communities from Big Spring, Nevada to study Microbial Dark Matter (Phase II) - Ash Meadows Crystal Spring | ecosystem: Environmental > Aquatic > Deep subsurface >...
CTGCTGTTGCTGCTGTTGCTGCTGCCAGGTGGTATCTCGTGCACGGGGTGCGGCGGCTTGAGGCTGACTGCCGTGAATCGGTTCGGTCACATTGACTTTTTCCAGAACATCTTCCACCCAGCTGCGGGCCCGCATCATCGGCGGAAATCCGATCGTGGGACCGCACAGCAGCGCGGCGTGACGGAGCTGTGCCGGCGAACAGCCGGCTTCGAGCGCTTTGCGAGCGTGGGAATGGGCGGCGCCTTCGAGGCCAGCGCCCAGGGAAATCGCCAGTTTGATCAAGGCGGTGGTCCGGTCATCCAGCGGCCCGGCTTTCCGCGCTGCCTCTGCGAAGGCCTCGTAGGCGGCCATGTACTGCGGCTGATCACGGAGCATTTGTTGATAGGGTTTGGGAAGCATGATGCTTTACCAAAATTCAAAGGGTGCGGCACGTGGGACGAACCTCACGACGGATTCGCTTGACAGCGCGGAGACCTACTTTCTCAAACAAAGCCTTGCCCCGTTGCCTAACCGCAAAATGATCGGGGCGGGCACTTCGATTCTCAGCCACCGATCTGGTACATCGCTCGTTGTGGTTGTGCGAATCCTGGCCGGCTGATCAAGTGTCCCGCAAGTTTGGCATCGATGCAGGAAAAAGCGCTGGCTTGTATCTGTTCGAGCGGCATCTCGCGCGAGGAGGCTGCGGGTGCGCGATGCTGCAGGATTGGTCGAAGGTCCCATTCATCCAGGCTGAACAGGCAGTTGCGCAATTTGCCGTCCGCGGTCAGCCGAAGTCGGTTGCAATCGCCACAGAATGGCTCGGTGACCGGGTTGATCAGGCCGATCCGCCCCGAACCATCCGGATAGATGTACTCGACGGCTGGTTGATGCGGATCATCCGGAATGATGGCTAGCAGCGGGCCGAAATGTCGCTCGAGAATTTCCCGGACAGCGGCTCCGCTGAGCACCCGGTCGACGGACCAGCCGCGTTCCGCATCCAACGGCATGTATTCGATAAAACGCAGGGTCAGGTGATGCTGCCGCGCGAATTCAGCGAGGGGGATTACCTGCGCTTCGGTTACGCCACGAAGCGAGATTGCATTGAGTCGAATATCCTCAAAGCCAGCCTGTAGAGCGGAATCGATTCCCGCCAGCACGCGGTGTAAACCCGAGCGACGCGAGACTTGCTGAAAGGCGGTTTCGTCCAGTGCATCGAGGCTGATGTTCAGCCGATCGAGGCCGGCTGCCCGCAATGGTTTGGCCAGTCGATCCAGTCTCAGGCCATTGGTGGTCAGGGCCAGTTGTTGAAGCCCAGGCAGCTCACGCAGACGTTCGATCAAGTCGGGCAACCGGGGACGCAGCAATGGCTCTCCTCCAGTCAGCCGGATCTTTGTCACTCCCAATCCAAGCAACGCCTCAGCGACCAATGCGATCTGCGGGAAGGAAAGCAGTTGGTCGGCTGGCAGGAAGGGCACGATCCCGTCGGGCATGCAGTAGGTGCAGCGCAGGTTGCAACGATCGGTCACGCTGATCCGCAATGCATCGTGAATCCTGCCGAAGCGGTCGCGAAGCGTGGGCGAGAGCGGTTGCGGATCTACGCGCGGAGCCCCAGCGATCGGCAGCCGTGTATGCTCGCCATTCCGATGTTCCGTCGCTCGCGACTCCGTGGTCGCTCGCGGCGTGATATGGGAATCCATCGCCGTTGTGCAGGTCTCGGGGGGCAGTGGGCTGCTGGCAGCGCACGGTTGCGAATTCGCCATCACTCTTCCTGCTCATTAGGCCGCTGAGTCACGCGCTCAATCCGCTGAAGCAGTCGTTCAATTCGCGTGGCCAGCAGTCGCGCCTGCGATGGCGCATCGGTATTCGGCGCCAGTTGGCCGAGGGCCAGGGCGGTGACTCGTTGCTGAACATCTCGATCCAGATAGCCTAGCGCATTGGAGAGCTGATGAGCAACCGCGCAAATCTGAGTGGCGTCGCCACGCGCCGCACCCTCACGCAATTCCGTCAGCAGGTGGGGAACTTGTCCAAGACCATGTTCAAACTGGTAGGCCTGCGAGGGGGTTCGGAAAGACGCTTCGGGCAGATCCGGGTCTCCGTCGGACTCGCCTTCCACCGAAACACCTGCGCGCTGGAATGCCGTAAGCAGTTCCTCGCGGCCGGTCGGGATTTGCAGGATCACATCGAAGCCACCTTTCACCAGCTCCGACTGCAGCTCGGGTTGCCACATGGCCGCCAGGCCGACCACCGGGCAATGGTTTCTTCCTGTGCTCCGTTCCCATGATCGAATTTGGCGGACCAGTCCCAGGCCATCCAGTTTTGGCAAGCGCAGCCCGATCAGCGCTGCGTCGATCTGAGGCAACGCCTGAAACAGTTCCCAAGCCGATTCTCCATCCTCGGCCAGCAGCAGCCGACAGCTGCATTGGCTCAGGTAATCTTCCAGCAATGCGCGATTGGCCCGCTCGCACTCGGCGATCAGCACCGCTTTGCCTCGGAGCAGAGTGGGCAGGTCAATCCCGCCGAGAATCGCCTGGGGATCGGCGACCGACAGAGGCAAGGTGAGCCGGAGTGTTGTGCCGCCACCGGGCACTGCGGATGCGTCGATGTGGCCATGCATTGCCTCGGCGATTCGTCCCGAGAGATACAGGCTCAGGCCCGTGGGGTCCGGTGTCACGGATGCCTCAAACGCCGCATTGAATCGGTCGAGCACGCGCTGTAACTGGTAAGGCGACAGCTCAACTTGCACATTTTCGATTTCAATCGTCGCCTGCAACACTCCTCCGTTGGGCGCCGTGGCGCGGAGCCGCATGTCAACCTGTCCCGATGGTCCGATCCGCAGCATGTGGCTCAGCAAGTTCATAATCAGTTGGCGTAACCGCAGGTCATCTACCAACACATGCACCAGCTGAACGGGACGTTGTGAAAACGTCAATTGAATCGCTCGCTGTTCAGCTTCCGGTCGCAGCAATTGCAGGCATTGATCGACAAGGTCGACCAGTTCAGCACGGCGGGGATTCAAGGAGACCGGATTGCCCGCGTCCAGGCTTGTGACCGCCAGCAAGTCATTGAACAGCCGGAGCAGCGCGTTGGCGGCAACGTCGGAGACCTGTTGTCGGGCCGGCGCTGCCGCGTCGAGCGGTTCGGTTCGGGCGAGGTCTGCGAACCCAAGAATCGCGTGGAGCGGCGTGCGGAGTTCGTCGTTGAGATTGGAAAGAAACTGGGCCTTCGCGCGGTTCGATGAGTCAGCGGCCAGCCATTCGGATTGCAAACGAGCGTGATCAGTAAGCAGCTGCCTCAACCGGCCGCCAATCCGCTGCACGGCGGGAACCAGCAGGATAAGCCCTCCTGCCAGGATCAGTCCCAATCCAGCCAGCAATGCGACCCGTAGCGCCTGTTTGGTCTGCTCGATACCGCGAGCAGCGTCCAGCTCGTACTGGGCGACAATGTATTGCATCGCATCCAGATACCGCGCCTCGGCTTGCAAGGCAGGGCGGGTAATCGCCAGCAGCTTGTCACTGCTGGCGGCGGGATCTTGCTGGATTACAAAATCAAACTCCTGGACCGCGGACTCGATGGACTGCACATAGCCTTCCAGGACGTCGAACTGCGCCGCAACCACCGGGCTTCGTGACTGAGGATTCGGGAACCCCAAGGCAGCATTGCCTTGGCGCATTGAACGGTGGGTTCGCTGCCACTCCAGCAAGCTCTCACGCAGCACGGAGAGGCCGGAGAGCCGATAGTTGGGATCATTACGGACGGCCAGTGCCAGCATCGTTTTGCAGAGCCGCTCGCTGAGCATCGGCTGAATGGCTGCCGCATTTGCCAGGCGGACGTCCGCGATGTGCCTGGTCAGGGACTGCTGCAGGACCTCGTGGCCCACAAGCACGGCCACGCCGATCGCGGTCAATAGCGCAGCGATTCGGATGGCCAGCCCGCGCAGGCTTGCCAACGGTTCCTGCACGGTGCCCGAATTCGACGACGCCCCTACCACCGCTCGCCGGACCCTCAAAAGCCACTGCTGCCGATCCAGCGAGTCTAATCAAATCCGCTGAGGGTTGTTGCGACGAGCACCCAAAACGAACGGGGCGAATTCGCGCTACGCCAACCGTCGGTCCGTACTCGGCGGGGCCGAGCATCCAGAGCGCGTCAGAAGCGGACCTGGTATTGCCAGTAAAGAAAATGAGCGTCGCCGGCGAACAATGGCCGGTCGTTGGCATTGCGAGCGGTGGAGAAATACTCACCCGCATCAAAAAATGAGTAGCCAAACAGCATCTCTCGCCGCGCTGACAGCGAGTAGGTGAACAGCACGTCCAGTTCATGACCCAGATCGCGGTTCAGATTCGTGCCGCCCGGGTTGTATTCCGTCCCTAATACGGTGAACGGTCCCTGATCCAGCGTGTCCAGGAAGAAGAAGTAATACCACGTCAGCAGGGTGAGTTTGTCGGTAAGTTTCGTCGTGGTCTGTACGTTTGGTGAGTTGATGTTCCGCCGTCCGAACAGATCCATGAAGCCCAGATAGCGGTGCACCAGCGGGAAGAACTGGTTCCATGCCCCGCTTGCGATGTCGCTGCCTGATGCCCAGTCGTAATACAAGAAGAGAGTGTTTTCGAAGCCCAGGAACTCGTATTTTCTCCCAAGCCCGGCAGTGGCTGCTCCGGCGGAATGTGCCGAGCCATCCGTGTTGCGGCCCACCTGGACGCCGGTCTCGAATTCCCAAAGCATCGAGCCTTCCTCGCCACGCACAAACGTTCCCAAGCAGTCGACGCGGCTATCGAACAAATTATCGTCCAGCGCCAGCCAGTAGAGGTCGATCGAACCGATCAGCGTGGGCTCTTTCTTCGTTCCGTAGACACCGTAGAACTCCACCTGCTCAATCGGCGTATCCCATCGCTCGACGTTGACCCGGACCGGGCGAGTCCAGAAGCCGTCGATGTTCCAGCCCTCGTTCGAGTGCATCAGTTTGAACCCGTCAAAAGTTCGACGGGTGTTGGACCAGTCCAGCGGACTGACCAACCGCTGGGATCCATAGAGCAGTTCCTGGCGGCCGGCGCGGAGAGTCCAGCTCCTTTCGCCAGCTGACCACAGCCGCGCGTCGAGGAACAAGTTCAACGCATCGCTGTGATTCTCCTCGATGACTCTCGGCAGGTAAGTTTCACCGCCGGAATCCCCGTAGATGTACTCGCCGTAAAACCGCAAGTCATCGGTAATTCGGTAGTTGGAAAACAGTCGGGTTCGATTGAGCCAAAAGTTATCGTCGAACCCTTTCAGTCCGCCGATCCGAATCCCGTCCTCGTTGTGATAACGGACACGCTGTTCGCCTCCAATATCGAGCACACCACAACCGAGTTTCATCTGCTTGAGGGAATCACCGAGGAAGTGGTCGTCGTACAACGGATCATTGATGTAGGTGAAGTCGTTGTCGTAGAAGACTCCCTTGTAGGCGCCCTTCACTTTCTTCTGCAGGGCCTCCCGCTTCTCTTGCAGTGCGGTTTCTTCTTCTGGCGTCAACGCTGGTTCTGCCGGAGACATCACGATATCCGCTGATAATGTCACCGTGACATTGGCAGTCGACGAAGCGGTTGCCGGGTCTACATCGCTGTCTGTGACCTTAAACGCTGGCCGTCGGACAAGCGGCACCGGGCTGTCCACTGGATCAGAGGCCTCGACGCGAGCACCGGTCGCCTCATCCTCGGATGGGGTAGGGCTGGTCGGTGGATTCAAATTCGCTCGCAGCGGATCCTGGCCCCATGCTGGCAAGTTCAACAGCGCAGCCAGCACGAGCAGCCCAAAGCACCAAGGCTGCCATTGCGAACGCTTTCCCGTCCGTAAGGTCATGGTCGAAGCTCGTCGCCACCTCTCCACCTAAGCGATTCTTGCCGAAAGGCAAGGAGCCGTCAGTGGCCGAGAGGATTTTCCGACTATCGACTGTTACCTCCCGCGTCAAATCAGAAAGCCCGCGAAGGCAGTACAGATTCACCAGATATTGCAGTTTTCCGCCCAGCGACTGGCCAGATGTCCCTTCTCATGGGTGGGATGACTTTTTCCCGCTGTACCGTCCGAAACGGATCGGACGGTTGCGGCGAAACGGAAGCGGCGGGCGCAGAAGGCAAGGCGGTGAACGCCCTATTCGAGTTGGCCGTCCACGGCCAGTTGATGGAAGTAGTGCGGTACCTGTTCCTGATTTTCCAGCAACCAGTCGATCGACGGCAGATGGTGCATCGCTTTGTGGATCGCGCGGCTGGTGGCCATGCGGTTGGTCTGGAACAGCACGTCGGGATCGTACTCGGCTTCCACGATCGACGGGTCCAGCCATACCGAAACAATGATTCCCAGATCGTTGACCAACTCCTTTGGTAAATCTCCCGCGCGGACTGCATCGAGCACGCCGTGTGCGATAGCCGCTTGCACGGTGCCCATCAAGATGTTCGTGTACTTCGCGCTTTTGACAGTGACTTTGCTGACCATCAAGGTCACGGGTCGAACCTGCACATCACTGTTGAGGATTGCAAACACGCGGGTGTGGCCCTTAACTTGATCGCCGATCAAGTTGGCGATCGCATAGCCGACGGGGCCTGCCAGGTTTCCAATCACCACTTCGGGCTCGGCAGCCGACCACGCGGCGTCGGCTTCCACGAGTGCTTCGCCGGTTCGCAGCACGATCGAGGCCGCGGAGTGGTCGGATGCGGGCAACGTTCCTACGGCGACGGGCGGGCGAGATTTCTTCTGTTTCTCTTTTGACTTGTGTTTTTTCTTCATCGATGTCGAGCTACCTGACAGGGTGCGGATCCACTTGGCTTGGCGTTCCCTGGGAAGGGAGCGCTTCACTTTCGAACACGGTGTTCGCATGCTGACACATCCAGTTCACATGCAGCTGCGGCGTGCCGTTGCAGACACAGTGTAGCCGCGGGCGCCGCCGATCGAGTCATTGGCCTGAAGGGAAAATCGCTGACAGGCCAACGCGGTCGCTATGCCGCAAGAACAGGATGCCGCGCAAGTCAGCATTTTCGCTCACCGGTCGGTAGAATTCCGCGTCGCCTCGGCGATGGCTTGTGCCAAGGCTCCCAGGCTGGAATGCGCGGCTTGTGCCGATGGAGGAAATCCTAGTTCGCGAAGGGTCTGGCTGATCGATTCGCTGAGGCTGGCGAGCCGCATTCCGTGCAGAGCATCGCCGAGCAGGCGCACCAGGCTGCGAGCCGAAGCACTGCTGGTGACCGTGACCCAATCGATCGACCCGGCAACCGCAGCCTGCTGAACCGTCGGGTCAAGCTGATCGACGTCTTGACTGAAGTAAGTGACGACGGCATCGACGTGAGCGGCTTCCATCAAGCGTTGCAGCGGGGCCTCACGACCGCGGCTGCCCCGCAGCCACAGAACGCGTGTTCCAGACGCATGGTCCAGCAGTGCCGTTGCCAGCGAATCGCTCTGGTACTCGTCAGGGATCAAGTCGGCGCGCAGGCCATAGGAGGTCAAGGCATTGGCAGTTCCCGGACCCACGCAGGCAATTCGAGTCCCCGCGAAGGCCCGCGCGTCGAATCCCCGTTCGGCCAGCCGACGAAAGAATGTTTCGATTCCCATGCGGCTCGTGAAGACGATCCACTTGTATGTTGCCAACCGATCGATCGCCTGATCGACGGCTGCCCAATCGGTTGGAGGCGAAAGGGCAATCACAGGCTGATGCAGGATCCGGGCACCAAACTCGCCGAGTGCCGTGGCCAGTTCATCTTCTCCCGTCATTTCGGGACGGGTCACGAGCACCGTTCGCTGGAACAGGGGACGCTGTTCGAACCAACTATAGATTTCGTGCGGGTCGGCAGCCGGGCCGATGATTGCAATCACTGGGGGGCGGAGGCGACTGGCGGGGGTCAGAGCCGCAGCCACTTGATCGAGGGTCATTGAAAGCGTCTGTTGGTCGGGCCATGAGCAGCGGCGGATGATCGCTACGGGAGTTTGTGGTGAAAGGCCTCCATCGAGCAGCGCTTTGGTCCAGTGCGCGACCTGGGTGACGCCCATGTAGATCACCAGTGTCCCCGGAAATCGGGCCAGTGCTTCCCAATCCAGCGCGGACTGGGGTTTGTTCGCTTCTTCGTGGCCGGTCACCAATGCCACCGCCGAAGCCCATCGGCGATCGGTCAGCGGGATCCCGGCATAGGCACTGGCTGCAAGCGCGGCGGTGATGCCCGGGACGATCTCAAACGGAATGGCCGCCTCGCGGAGGGCGACCACCTCCTCTCCAGTCCGCGCAAAGACCGCTGGGTCGCCCGCCTTCAGCCGTACGACGCGTTGGCCGGCGCGGGCGCGCGCGATGAGTTCCGCGTTGATTTCCTCTTGCCTCCACAGGCGTTGCTGTGACCCATGCTTGCCGACGCACAGCAGTTCCGCCTGGGGAGCATGCCGAAGCAGATCAGGATGAGCCAGGCCGTCGTACAGCACGCAGTCGGCGATTGAGAGCAGGCGCTGGCCGCGAAGCGTCAACAGGCCCGGATCGCCCGGGCCTGCTCCGACCAAATAGACGGTCCCCGGGGGCTCGGGACCGACCGAGGCACCGGCCTCCGACGCGGGATGGCTCGAGGGTTCAGTCATGATTCGATCGGGGGGCCGTTCCGCGTTTCGAGGCCCGCCGCGTGGGTTGGCGGCGGATGGGGGATGATGACCTGCATGGGGACCGAGATCGGACCCGACCGGCCTCCGCCGGCCGCGGGTCCACCGGCCGACCCGCGGCGGAAAGGCCCAGCGATGAGGCTCGACCCGCCGGGCTTTGGGGTTGCGGATCCGCCGCGCGGCGGGCATTCTAGTGCGTTCGGCCGAGGCAGGGGGGTGCTGTCGGCCGAACGTTTTGTCTGGGGCCGGTTCCTTCGCGGACTTCCGTTCCGGGGCGATCCGAGTTCCAATCGTCCAACGATTGTTTGTCAGTCCTTCGTGATTCTCATTGTTCTATGCCCAATACACCAAGCGCCAAGAAGCGACTGCGTCAGAGTCAGGAGCAGCGGCTCCGCAATCGCGGGGTGAAAAGCCAGCTGCGATCATTGGATCGAAAGGTTCGCGAAGCGGTGGCTGCGGGCGACGTCGATGGGGCGGATGCGGCGGTACGGGTTGCGGCCAAGCGAATTGATCAAGCCAGTTCCAAAGGCGTGATCCACAAGAACGCAGCCGCACGCCGCAAGAGCCGCTTGCAGGCTGCAATCAAAAAGATCAAGCGCGGCTGAACGCGAGGGGCCGACCATCGGCTCCGACGCTTACCGCAATGGGACCATGCCCGGCTTTCTGCCCCCGTCATCTTCGGACGGTGTGAGTTTGCCGGCTGCGCCGCGCTCTTCCTCCGTTCGCTGATCGCTATTCGCAGGCCCGATGGGACGGATCCTCAAGCCGCGCCGCGGTTAGTTCAATCGCGTGAATCATGGCCCGTGCCTTGTTGACGGTTTCCTGGTATTCGGCTTCGGGATCGCTATCGGCGACCACGCCGCAGCCCGCCTGCACGTCGATCTGATCGGGCCGGACCACCATCGTCCGCAGCGCGATGCACGTATCCATGTTGCCTCGATAGTCGAAGTAGCCGACGGCGCCGCCGTAGGGTCCGCGACGGTGGGGCTCGACTTCATCGATGATCTCCATCGCGCGGACCTTGGGTGCCCCGCTGACGGTGCCGGCCGGCAAACAGGCCCGCAAGGCATCAAACGCCGTTAACTCGGGCGCCAGGGAACCGCGAACCTCGCTGCTGATGTGCATCACGTGGCTGTAACGTTCCACGACCATCAGCTCGGGAAGTTCGATCGAGCCGAACTGAGCAACGCGGCCGACGTCGTTACGGCCGAGATCCACCAGCATCACGTGCTCGGCGCGTTCCTTGGGATCGGACAGCAACTCTGCCTCCAACCGGGCATCCTCCGCGTCGTCTCCACCACGTCGGCGTGTGCCGGCGAGCGGGCGCACCGTAACCGTCCGGCCAGTCACGCGGCACATGATTTCAGGAGAGCAACCGACGAGCGTCGTTTCAGGCGTGCGAAGAAAGAACATGAAGGGGCTGGGATTTACAACGCGTAACGAGCGGTAGATCTCCAGTGGCGGCAGCCGTGCCGTCACGGTGAACCGTTGACTGGGCACCACCTGAAAGATGTCACCGGCTCGAATGTATTCGACGCATTTCTCCACGGCGCGGTGAAACGATTCTCGCGTGAAGTTGCAGGTTACTGCTAACGACTGTGTGGCGGCTTCGTCGGGAACATCCGAGGTGCTCATCTCGAGGCTTAGATCGTTGCCCGGCTTGGTCAGACGATCCACCAGCCGGTCGATTCGATCGCAGGCATCGCGAAACGCGACCGACACACTGGCATGCTCTCTAGGGCGGGTCAGTGCGATCACCGAGAGCGTTTTGTTCGCGTTGTCAAAAACGACCACGGAGTTGTAAAAGCTGAAGTCCAGGTCCGGCAGGTTGCGGTCGTCGAGCGGGGGATCAGGCAGTCGTTCGGTATAGCGGACTACATCGTAGGCTGCATAACCGACAGCACCACCCACAAACGGTGGCTGTGACGGGAGGGGGGCGACTTGCTGGCTGCCGATCATCTGCTCGAGCAATTGGAGCGGATCGGCGACTTCCAGTGTCTCGGATGTTCCATGCCATTGCCGTTCCACGTGATTTCCGCGGGCCGATAATCGGCCGACAGGATCGACCACCAGAATGCTGTAGCGACCGACCTTCTCGCCGCCGATCACGCTTTCAAACAATCCCGCGGGGCCGCCTGAGTCGAGTCGCGCGAAGGCAGAAACTGGCGTCAACACGTCGCTCAGCAGTCGCCGCTGCACGGGAATGACCTGATACTCGCGGGCGAGTTTTTCACAGGCCTGAAGATTCGGAGCGTGCATGCGTGGTTGGCTTGGTGAATGGCGAAAAAAGTGGCGGCAGACCGTACGACGGAACACGGGCCGGGCTGGCTCACAGAGCGACCCCGGCGACTGATCACGGGGACCGCCGTCCAGCTCACGACCTGGGCCAAAGAAACGAGCATACACGAGCCGCCTTGGGGTGACAGATGGATACGGAGGTCGGACTGCCGATGGCTCGCGCCATGATGCCCCTGCCCACCTTGACCGAGGGCGCGGCGCGTCCCAAGTCCCGCGACCGTAGCCAGTCTCGCGCAAGGGTGTTACCTTGAGGGACTGGAGATCGCGCGGGTTCGCGATTCCAGTCCAGGGTTCGTGATTCCAGGCGGACGATCGACCGTGAAGATCAGGCGGGCGCCGTCGCAGCCAGTTCATGTGGATGCTGGAAGCGCCCCGAAAATGCACGCGGGTCGGTGACGATGAAGTGCCAGTTGTGCGAGAAACCGGCGACGTTCCATATCACGGAACTGACTGACGCGGATGGGCCGAAGGTCTTGCACCTGTGCGAAGATCACGCGCGGCAGTACTTGGCCGATGAGTCGGCCAGCCCTGCTGCCAGTTCCGCCGCGAACTTGCTCGCCAAACAGCTCAAGCTTGGTCAGGCGGCTGAGGAACTGGAGCGGCTGGACCAGAAGACGTGCCCGGTGTGCGGCATTTCATTCTATGAGTTCCGCAATGCGGGCCGGCTGGGATGTCCCTACGATTACACGGTGTTCGCCGAGGATCTCGAGCCGCTGCTTGTGAACATCCATGCGGCTCGGGAGCACACTGGTAAGCGGCCCCGTCGTCAGCCCCCCTCGGTGGATCGCCAGCGTGAGTTGATCATGTTGCGGCGACAGATGCAGGAAGCGATCGATCACGAGGATTACGAGTCGGCCAGTGCGCTGCGCGATCGCATCCGCACGATCGAGTCAGGCCAAGATCCACCCCCGGCAGAGCAATCCGTGCCAGAATCCAAAGAGTAGAGAATGACTTCGCGGTGGGTGCGGCTTCGAGTCGGTCCCCCGTGCTTGCCCAACCCAGGTCTTTAGCGACGCTCGTGCATCACAGCGCAAATCTCGACGATATGGCCGAACGCTGCGGCGAATGGCTCCGCGGAACCGGCCCGGAATCCGATATCGTGATCAGCAGCCGGATCCGCCTGGCTCGGAACCTCGCCGAGTTCCCATTCATCCGACGCTGTACGCTCGATGATCGAATCGCCATTGAACGGACGATGCGCAACAAGCTCGATGGGCTTGAGGCACTTCAGCAAGCACGTTACGTGGATGTCTCGTCTCTGAATGAACTTGATCGCCAGTTTCTTGTCGAGCGGCAGATGATCAGCCGCGAGTTGGCTGACGCCGAAGGTGCTCGTGCCGTGGTGATCGACCTGGCCGAGCAGTTCAGCGTGATGATCAACGAAGAAGATCATCTGAGGATTCAGGTGATGCACAGCGGGCTGGACCTGGTTCAGGCCTGGCAGCAGATCTCCGGCCTGGATGACATGATCAGCGATCAGGTGACCTATGCCTTCCATGAAAAGTACGGGTTTCTGACCGCCTGCCCGACGAATGTGGGTACCGGCTTGAGGGTCAGCGTGATGTTGCACCTGCCAGCGCTGGTGATCACGCGCCAGATCGACAAGGTCTTCCGCAGTTTGCAGAAGATCAGCGTGACGGTCCGGGGCTTATACGGCGAAGGGTCGCAGTACATGGGCGACTTCTATCAAGTCAGCAATCAAATCACGCTTGGACGGACTGAGGAACAACTCGTCCAACAGGTCAGTGAAATCGTCCCCGTGTTGATCGATTACGAACGCCGCGCCCGACAGTTCCTCGTCAATGAGAGCCAACAGGATCTGCATGACGACGTCAGTCGCGCGTACGGTATTCTTTCCACTGCCAAGAAGATCAGCAGCGAAGAAACGATGCACTATCTGTCCAAGGTGCGGATGGGAGTGAATCTGGGATTGATATCCGACCTGCCGGTAACCACCATCAACAAACTGTTTATCCACACGCAGCCGGCTCACCTGCAAAAACTCCGCGGGCGGACCCTCAGTTCGGCGGACCGCAATATCGAACGAGCCAGTTATCTGCAGCGGCATCTGGATTCCGGAAACGCAGAACGCAATTGATTCTCCTAGCGGCGGCCCGGAGAGATTCCGTTGACCCGCCAGCCCACGGACGTCCGGCTCTTTCTCGACCGCGCGCCGGCAGCCTGCCATCGCCGTCTCCTTCCCGCCCAACTCCAATGTTTGCAGGCAGTGAAGCCTGGCCCTTCCTGCACAGCTTGGCGATTGCGACGTCGGCCGACCGTCCGGCGGTCTCGAATGCCGCCGGCAACCCGGCAATTGGCACTCCGTTTGCGACGTAGTCGGGGGTGTCCCGTGACGACTGCCGATTTGGCGCAGCGGACTTGGGCTTCAGTGACTTATTTGCAGGAGAGGGCCAAACACAATGGCACGCGGAAATCTTCCTCAGATTCGATTTGGCGACATGTTTGATGACCTGGGCACGGATGTGGAGCGGATGCTGAAGCAGTATTTCGGAAGTCTCGGGCAGGTCGCGCGGCGTGAGCCGTTGTTCGCACCGAGTATCGACGTGAGCGAAAGTGAAAACGGGTACGAGGTGAAGGTCGACCTGCCGGGCGTCAAGCCAGCGGATGTGCACGTGGAGATCAACGAAGGTCAGTTGACGATCCGCGGCCACCGCGCCGAGGAAAAGAAGGAAGAAAACAAAAACTACCATCGCGTGGAGCGATTTTCAGGGGAGTTCTTGCGGACGGTCACGCTGCCCGACACGGTTGATCGCGACCGTATCGACGCGCACTACGAGGACGGCGTGCTTCATGTCACGCTGCCGAAGACGCTGGCCAAGCAGCCGAAGAAGATCGAGATTCGTCAGCCGAAGACCAGCTGAGCAAACGATCGAAGGCAGGCGGGTGCGCGGGACGCGGTGGGTCCCGCGCACCGCGCAGCCTGGTCCGCCGCAGTGCGAACTGCGCGGCGGGACGGCTGAGTTTTTGCCCCGGTCGGCAGATGATTTCGCAGCCGAGTCTTATCGCACGAGTCTTATCGCACTTCGCGACTGACGACCCGCCCGTTGATCAGAGTCCCCAGGCAGTGGGTCGTGTACTCGAAGGGATCGCCATCGTAGAGGGCCAGATCGCCGTCCTTCCCGACCGCCAAGCTGCCGACCCGGTCATCGATCTTCAGGAGGATGGCGGCATCGCGCGTGATGCTTGCCAGCGCGCGTTCGAACCCAAGTTCATGCGCGGCGGCGACCCCGGCTTCAAACAGGACGACACGGGCTTTGGGCACGTACGATTCATAGCCGCCTTGCAGCGCGAAGGGGATGCCCGTTTCGGCAAGTCGCGCCGCGGTCGTGAAACTCAGATTTTCGCGGTCACCGATCGTACGGGCCTGCGTCGGATGCAGGATTACAGGAATTTGTTCTGACTTCAGTTCTCGAAGGGTCAGCGGTGCGTCGGCAACGCTGTCCAGAATCAACGGCAACTGGAATTCATTTCGCAGTCGAATCGCGGCATGAATGTCGATCGCCTTGTCGGCGGTGATCAGCAGCTGCAGGCGCCCTTCGAGCACATCGGCCAGGGCTTCCAGTTCCAAATTGCGCGCCGGCCCTGGTTCTTCCTTGGCGTCCGACTTTTCCTCGGTGGCGGGCGCGGATGCCGCTGCGGCAGCCTTGCTGGCGCGCTGGCGTGCGTAGTGCTGCGCCGCGAGGAGCTTCTCACGCAGTACTGCTAACGATTTGCCGCGAGTGCCCGGAGCCTGGGTCGTCGCCTCCGATACCGCGCTGCCCAGCGTGGCTGCCACTGCAAAGGCAGGGCGGACGATGCTGTCAGCCAGCGAGTCGCCGGCCGTCTTGACGATCATCGTCTGTCCACTGATCAGCGGACCGGGCGCGTGACCCGTATGGATCGTGGTCACGCCAAAGCCCCGCACCCACGCCACCAGGGGATCGTCGGGGTTGTAAGCATCCACCGCTCGGAGCTGCGGCTGGACGGCGCTTGATTTGTCGATCTGATCCTGATCATGCTCCTGGTTGAGCATTCCCGCGATTCCGACGACGCAATGTGCATCGATCAGACCCGGAGTCACCACGGCAGCTTCCAGAACTTCACAGCCGGATGGGACGGGCACACTGTCAGCCGGTCCGACGGCCGCGATCTTCCCGTCGACGATCAACACAATTCCGTCGACGATCGGCGGGCCGGTCATCGTGTGGATCGTCCGACCACGAACCGCCACTGTCTGCGCAGGCATGGTCGTGGTCAGCAGTCCCAACATCGCAAAAGTGCCGATGCCGAGGCTCGCTGTACGGATCGATTGCGAATCACGCGGCAGCCCTTGTGGTGGTCGAACGGCGGCTCGAGCCGCGAGGAGTGATCGAATCATGGAGGCAGCTCGTTGTGAGTTGAAAGCCAGGGGGTGAGTAGACTGGATGCGTGGCGGATGCATGCCCTGTTCAGCGGGCCTGGGCACAGCACAGATAGGGCAGCAGGGGATAGCCGGCGCCAGGGCCGCCTTCGGCAAACAATCGATCTTCAGGCTTCGAACGATCAAAAGCCAACTGCCCCTCGACCCACGTTTGTTCCACCCGCGTGTAGATACTCAAGGGATCTCCCGAAAGCACCACGAAGTCGGCATCCTTTCCGACTTCCAACGTCCCGATCCGATCCTGCAGATCGAGCATTTTGGCTCCCGCAATCGTCAGCGACTCGAGCGCCCGCTGGGGGCTCAATCCGGCACGAACACCCAACGCGGCCGAACGGAAGAACAGTCTTGAGTCGGTGATGTAGTCGTCCGTGTGATAGGCGACGGTCACCCCGGCCTGATCGAGCGTATGGGCCGTGGAAAACCGCATGTCGCGCGCTTCCAGTTTGCCGCCCGGCGAGTCGATCAAGATCACGCTGCATGGCGCGCCGGCTTTGGCGATCTGATCGGCAACTTTCCAGCCTTCACTGACGTGGCGCAGCACGACGCGAAACCTGAACTCTTCCGCAAGTCGCAGTACCGTCACGATGTCATCGGCGCGGTGCGTGTGGTGATGGACAATCCGCCGCCCCTCCATGGCTTCGACCAGTGATTCCAGGTCGAGATTTCGCTCGGGGCGCTTACTCGCGTCATCTCCGGCCCGTCGCAACTTGTCGCGGTACTCCAGCGCATCGATGTAGCGCTGCCGGACGAGGTAAGCGCTGCGTCCGCGTGTCTCGGGGAATGGTGGGTCGCGCTGAGAGTTCGTGCCGTTGGCCATCTTCAATCCACCCAACGGTCGCTGGTCGGCGTCTCGATAGAACAGGTCTTCAATCGCGGCCGGTTGGCCGGCGCCCCACCGAAGTTTGACGTAAATCGTTTGACCACTGATCAAGTGGCCGGAGCCCGGCATGATGTTCAGCGTCGTCAAGCCGCCGGCCAGGGCGCGCTTGAAACCCGGATCGCGAACATCGATCGCATCCAAGATCCGGACGCCCGGCTGGACCGGGCCGCTGCTGTCGGCGCCCGAGCCACCGCCCAAGTGGCTGTGTGTGCAGACCAGGCCGGGCATCAATGTCTGGCCCGAAACATCGACGATTGTGGCTCCGTCCGGAATCGGAGTGGATGCACGTGGGCCGACCGCCAGGATTTTCGCGTCTTTGACAATCAACACGCCATCGTCAATGGCCGGGCCGGCAACGGTCAGCAGGCGGCCCCCGACGAATGCACGCACGGTCGAGACAGGTTCCGTCGAACTCTCGTCTGCGGCGCGTGACGATGGGCCGGTGAGGGTCGTGCCCAACAGGCCGATCAGCCAGCAGATCAATGTGCGGAATGCAGGGCGTGTCTGCTGGAGGTACGTACAGAACAACATGGGCGGTATCCTGATGCTGGCCGTGCGGGATCAAGAGCAGCCGGGGACTTGGACGGATCCATTTGCAGTCCTGGCCTTTGGGGGCTCGTTTGACAGTTTGGTCGAACGGCAGGGAAAATACAGCCAGGCAGCCAGCCATCGCGACGAAACGTTCGGACCGGGCCCGCCCAGGGGGCGCTGGGGCGAGATCTACCTTCTGGACGACCAGCGACTCCGTGGACGACGAGGCGGACTTGATCGCGGCGGCACAAGCGGGCGACCGGCATGCCTTCGGGCAATTGGTCGAGCGCTACCAAGAGCGTTTGTTCGCCGCCATGTTGGGGTTGATCGGGTCGCCCGACGAAGCCGAAGAGGCGGCCCAGGATGCCTTCGTGCGGGCGTTCGTAAAGCTGCACACGTTCCAGCGGAATAGCCAGTTCTTCACCTGGCTGTATCGGATTGCATTCAACAGCGCCTTGTCTCGTCAGCGCCGGCAACGCCCCCAGCTGGGGCTGGATCACGACCACGAAGGCTATAGTGTCCAAGAGCCGGTAGATCCTCGTGAAGGTCCGGATGCGGACTTGATTCGGTCCGATCACGCGGTCTTGGTACGCTACGCATTGACCTTACTCTCCGATGACCACCGCTCGATCCTGATCCTGCGGGAACTTGAGGACTGTTCTTACGAACAGATCGCGGAGATCCTCCAAATGCCCATCGGGACCGTCCGCAGTCGAATCGCTCGAGCCCGCGGTCGCCTCCGTGAACTCGTCGAGCAGTTGGAGGACGGTCGCCTGCGGATTGGGGGTACGTAGGGCGATCGGGCTGCTCGACTGTGTCGATTCTTCCTCTAGCCTCGAGGGGTGCCTGGCTGCTAACGTCCCGGCCGTGGTCGGTCGGCGGCATGGCCGGTGCGGCCATGGGGAACCGCGCGTCACGTTGCAGGGAGTCGTGCCTGGACCATGCAGACCGAGTACGACATCGGCCGCTTCACACGACGCTGTTGGCGTCTGGATCGGCCTCTCGAACCAGGCGAAGCGTATTACTCGGCGTTGGTCGACGAGCAAGGGCAGTTGACGCGTCGGGACTTCAGTGAAGCGGGCTGGCAGGGACCTCCCGAACATTGTATCGGATGGTGGCGAAATCGTCTGCCGCCAGCAACTTCCACGCGTCTGCGGCTGGCTCCGCATTCCGTGCTGATCGGCTTGTTGCAGCAGATGGTCGTTCAGTCGGGGCAACAGGAATTGAGCTACCTGCTGGCTCTGCTGCTGATTCGCCGTCGAGCGCTGCGCGTCAAGCAGACAGATGCTCAACGTCCCGACGTGTTGTTGCTGGAAGTGCCCGTCGAGGGATCGACGATCGAGATTCCGGCCTGCCAGATTGCCCCAGAGCGACACGAGACGCTGCAACGCCAGTTGGTCGACCTACTCTACAGCGAGGGGGCATGACCAGACGGGCTCTCTCTTCGTCGCGGCGATCGCTTGGCTCCGCCTTGGTTCATGCCAAGACCGTTGGGGGGTGGTTGATGATCCTCTCCGCGGTGCTGGCGACGGGCTGCGCCCGCCACCGCGCTGTGGCGGATCTCTCTCCCGTCGTGTTTGATCGCGTGCCGTCAATGGAGGAAGTGGCCGAGGTGATCAACCGCAATGATGCAGTCAAACAACTGCACACGAACTCTGCCACAATCACGCTGGTCAGTTCACCGCAGGTCAAGGGACCGGGTTTTGGCATGAGTCGGTTGAGCGCGAGTCTGGCTGTCGAACGGCCGCAACGATTGCGGATGCAGGTCCGTATTCCGCTGTCAGCCGACAACGCAGTTGACCTGGGCAGCAATGAAGACCAGTTCTGGATGCGCGTCCCCGGAGGCCGGCAGCCTCAGTTGTTCCTGGCACGTCACGATGAATTCGCCGAGCAGCCGCACCGCAATCTGCTGCCGATCGATCCGGTGTGGCTGATCGACGCCTTGGGCCTGGTCCATCTGGATCCGGACGGAAACCATGAAGGCCCCCGTTCGCTACCTGGGGGCGACTTGGAAATCGTGAGTCGCGTTCCGCAGATCGACGGGACTTACCGCCGCATCTTGCTGGTCGACGGCCAGCGCGGCACGATCAAGGAACAGTACCTGTACGCGCCGAGCGGTGATCTGGTGGCCTTCTCGCGTGCCCGAGACATCCGCTTTGATCCCGAGATTGAATGCAGTCTGCCGCATGCCATCGACCTGGAGTTGCGCCCGATCGGGACGCCTCCCACCCAGATGAAGATCGAGGTTGGTCGATACTCGATCAATCGCCTGCTGTCGGACAGCCAGACTCTATTCACCTTGCCGCGTGACGGCAGCGAAGAAGTGGTCGATCTGGCGCGGATCGGTGGTTACAGGCCGGAGGAGACGCTGGCTCCCGCGAGTCATTACCGAGTGACAGATGCAGCACTCAGCATTCCCTGAACTTTGCCGCGATGGCCCACAGGTCCGAGTTCAGGAGGTGCCTTCTTCGCGCAGTTTGGCGCGAGCCCGACTGAGCAGCGGGCCAAGGCTGTTTTCCGCGACGCCCAATCGCCGACTGATCTCGGCATAGCTCAGGCCGTCGAGGTGATAAAGACGCACCACCTCGGCCTCCTGCGCTGGTAGCTCTGCTAGCAGACGGGCGAGTTGCTCGCGGTCGTCAATCCGCTGAGTGCCTGAATCGATCGCCGCGATGTCCTCCGCCGCTCCGTTGCCGTGCGTCTGCCCGCGGCGGGCCAACGTGCGTGCGACACACCGTCGCGCGATCACTACCAAATACGTCGCCAGGCTGCTCTGCCGACGAAACGACCGCAGCGCGTTCATGTCGCGTTCCAGCAAGGCGAGGAACACGCCCGCAACCAGATCATCTCGGTCGGCCGGCTGAAGCACCAAGCCGCGCTCCGTCGCCGTGTGGTCGACGACGTGTTGGATCAGACCCAAATAGCGATCGGTAAAGTCCTCCCATGCCCGGTGGCGACCTTCGAGGCAGCGTTCGAGCAACTGGCGGTCGACTTCGGAGAGCGACACAAGCGATAGCCTTCGAGCGAGAAGTCCACCTATCCATCACGCGTTACCGCGATCGCGATTCCATGCAATCAGCACCCGCCGGATGGCAATTCCTCTAGTGTTGACCGGGCTTCCTGCAGTGTAGGTGCGGTGGCGAACCGCCGCAAATCCGATCGCCGTCGGACGCGGCAACTCCCCCAGCACCGGCTCGGCCGGGCAGCCGATCGATGGACCGAGCGGGTGGACGCCATCGAAGCACTGAGGTGATCCATGGGGGTAGGCGGTTCGGGGTCCATAGGCCCAAACCGGCTCCGCACCCAGCCTGACCGGGCGGATGGGCGGCCGGCGACCCGTGATCGCCGCTTCGACCTGCCGTCGGTGGGCCCTCGGCGATCTGGCCCGAGTGCCCGACCGATGCACGTTGACACTCGTGGTCGGCAGTCCTACTCTTGCGGCAAGCGATCCTCCGGTTGGGCGGTTTAGCGCGACCGGCGGTTCCTGATCGCAAGAATCCTTCTCCGAGCGAGAATTACTGCATCATGACGCACGTCGTCACTCAACCTTGCTTCGGTTGCCGCTATACCGATTGCGTGGTCGTTTGCCCTGTCGAGTGCTTCTATGAAGGGGAGAAGATGTTGTACATCCACCCCGATGAGTGCATCGATTGCGAAGCATGCGTTCCCGAGTGCCCGGTGGAGGCGATCTTCCATGAGGACAATGTACCAGAGGAATGGAAGACCTACATCGAGCTGAACGCGGAGATGGCGCCCCAGTGTTCGGTGATTACCGAGAAGAAGCCTCCGTTGGCCGACAAGTAGTCGCGATTTCGCAGTTTACGCGGCGCGAGCTTCGCCCGGAGACTCGCGCCGTGACGGATTCAGCCTTTGGGCATCGCTTCAGCCGGCGACCGGCAGGAAGCTCTTCCACGAATCGTATCGTGGATCACTGAGCGGCAAGCCCAAGGCAGGGTTATAGCGCGGGCGGGATGGTTCGTTGAGCAGCGTCATCCCGGCCTGCACGGGAGTCCTGCCTCCCTTGCGACTATTGCAGCGCAAGCAACTGCAGACGACATTCTCCCACGTCGTCTTGCCACCATGGCTCCGCGGCACCACATGGTCCAAGCTCAACTGGCTGGTTGGCTTCCGCTGACCACAATACTGGCAACGATGGTCGTCCCGCGCGAACAAGTTCTTGCGGCTGAAGCGGACCGTCTGCGAAGGCATTCGCTCGAACCATGAAAGACGAATGATCCGCGGCAACTGCAGTTCGAACGTGGGAGTCCGGATATAGTCTTCGCCAGGCAGCTTTTCGAGCGCCTGCAACTGGCTCAGTTCACACCAGTTCGCAAAGTCATAGTTCACGTACTGATCTGCTTCCACCGCGATCACTTCGCAGCAATCTCGGTACAGCAGCGTCAGCGCCCGACGCGCGGAAACCACCCGGATCGCCATGAAGTGGCGATTGAGAACAAGCACATTGTGATCGAGCGCACCACCAGCGATCATGGTCAGGCTGATCCATTGTCACGGGCACGACCTGTCAGCCGGCACCATGGCGGCGGCGCAACAGCGCCGGCTGGCGGGGGCCGCCTCCCGTGCAGGCCGCGGCCCAACCGATGTCGAATTGTAGTGATCTGCCTTGCGACAGACTACCAGCAGCTTCGCGCCGCGATCGTCAAACGTGCCGCGATCCTCGCAGCGGAACAGGCACGTGGCGACCGACTGGGAAAGCTTCCGCCTCCCGATGAGTCCTCCGTCGAGCGTCAGGTTCGCGGCCCGCTTGCCCAACGCGAGCATTGCGTCGGTGGACTGCCACCGGAACCGGTGCTCCAACAACCGATCTCGGCCGACGTTTGGTCCCTGACTTGCTCCGGTGTGCGGTTCAAATAAAGAAAGTCGCCAGCAAGAGGGAATTAAGCCGTCGATGACAATCGAAGTACTTTACGCCGTCGGTCTGCTGTCGATGACAGCGATCGCTTGGGCCCTCAATTTGCTCAGTCTCCCGGGAAACTGGCTGATCGTGCTGCTGGCATTGGTTTACGCAGCGTGGGGGCCGGCGGAGGGCCATAGCGATGTTGGATGGGCCACCGTGGCGCTGTGCGGCGGGCTGGCGGTTGCCGGCGAAATTGTCGAGTTTGCTGCAGCGGCAACTGGCACGCGACGTGCTGGTGGCACACCGCGCGCGGCGATGTTCGCCACCGGCGGATCATTAATCGGAGCTTTTGCCGGGATGTCCGCCCTGGCCTTCATTCCCTTCCTCGGCCCCGTGATTGGCGCCATTCTGGGAAGCGCACTGGGTGCTGCCATCGGCGCAATGCTCGGTCAACGACAGCGAGGCGATAGGCTGACCGCCGGGACCCCGGTCGGTGTCGCCGCGTTCTGGGGTAGGCTGACGGGCGCCGCCGGCAAGCTGATCTGCGGTGCGGGAATGTGGCTTGTGCTGGCCGTCGCCGTCTGGCGCTGAAATTCGCGCGTGATTGGCTGCCCTGATGCGGACCCGCCGCGCAGACTGAATCAAATCGTCACGGGCCGATCACAGTTGCGGCCGCCGCAAAGGCTTCATTACGATGAAAGCGTCACGTGAGCACCGACTGCAGAGCCCCAGCGGCTGTTGAGACACTCAGTCGGGGCGCAGAAGTGAGACGATCTCGATGATTCATTACAGCTGCGATCGTTGCCGGCGGACGATCAGCGACTCCGAAGAAGTTCGATATCGCGTGGAGATCGAGGTCTCCGCCGTCGTGCCCCACCAGGAGCGACGGACCGATGAACCGGATGACACCGATCATCTGACGGAAGTTCATGAAATTCTGGAGCGGCTCGAAACGGGCGACATGATCGGTTACCCGACCCAGGATCGGACTCGTCGTCGTTACGACCTGTGTGAGAGCTGTTACCAGCGGTATCTCAAGAACCCGCTGGCCCGCGAGGGGCATCTGACGATCGGATTCTCTTCAAACTGAGCCTCGACGGAGCGCGGATCGCCTTCCAGCGTCGTTGGTTTTTTCTAGGTGGAAGCGGAAGCAGCCCGCCCGGGCGTGGGCGAGGTGGCGCATTCGCCGGCTGGGAAGGGTGGCTCGGTCAGTCGGCGAGCGACAGTAGTTGCGTGGCCGGCGGTCGGGCGAGCTGTTCAAGCGCGGTGAGGGCATCGCGATAATCCAGCACCGCGACACGCAAGTCGACCGGCAGTTTGCGCAGACCCGCTTCCGCATGCACGTCCGCCCGCTCGAATCGGACCTGCTCCAGCCAGTCTTTCGGTACAGGTGGCTGGTAAAGTTCCAAGGCGGCGCTCCATTGATGGAACGGGGTAGGAAACTGCGCGTGTCGGACTGCTTCTTGATGACGGGCTGCCGAAGCCAACAGAGCCGCTTCTCGTCTGGAAAACTGCTGCGCGGTCAACATGGCTTCACGATCGTCAGCCGCGTACATCCCGACCCAGGCCCGCGCACCGCTCGATCGCACTTCCCACAATCCACCGCGCCAGCCAGCCGGAACGATTCCATGAACCATCAGAGTGCTTTCTGCGGTGGCCGATGCCGGAAGTTGGATCCGTAACCCGTGACCCCGCTCAATGATTTCGAAAGCGACCGGCAGGAGTGCGGTCCCGGAAGGCGAGCGATGGTCACGGAGGGCTACCCCTTGGACCATCATCGACCGCTGCAGGCAGAAGGCCTCCAGCCCATAACCGTCGGTTCCCGCACGCGACTTGCCAGAGGATCCCTTTGAGTCCCAGCGCACGGGCAACTCGAACGCCACCGCTTGCCAAAGCGCGGTCCCTGAAGCGGTGGCGGGAATCGAGTGGACTGCGACCAGAGAGGGCAATTCCAGATGTTGGGCGGCCGCATTTCCAGGCAGTCCGGCGATCCCGCCGAAACAGCCCCACAAAACCGCCCAATAGCCCCAGCGCCATGCGACCATCGAACAGACTCCATCCCAAGGATTGCCGCACCTCCTGTGGGCTGAAGCCGCAACGCCTCGCGGCGTTCCGGCGCGTCTGCTACGCGGAAGAATGCTATGCCGCGTCGACGCCCAGGCAAGGCGCGGGATCGCGACGTGGGGGTGCTACTTCGCATTGCGAGGTAGTGGAGCATCGGCTGCGGGCAAGCCGATCGGGGCCTAACTGTGCATTCGCGGCAGCGGGCTTCCGACCGCGATGATCCCTGCTTCCGCGCTGGCAAGTTCCCGCAGCCGTTCGCGGACGGCGTCGCGGGTTTGGAAATGCTCTGCGAGGCGGACGTAGGTGGTGTGGTGCCGCGCTTCGCTTTCGAACAGGCTGCCATAGAACTCCGCCAGTTCTGAGTCATCGACGTGATGTCGCAAGAGGTCGAATCGCTCGCAACTACGCGCTTCGATCAACCCGGCCACCAGCAGACGATCGATCGCGCGGTGCGGTTCGGCAGGCCGGACAAGCCGATTGAGTTCACGGCCATAGGGGCCCGGCTTCAATCGGCGAAATGCGATGGCACGTCGATCCAGCAACGCCAGGACTTGGGCGTAGTGTTCAAGTTCCTCGATGACGATCCGCTGCATCTCATCACACAGCTCGCGGTCTTCCACATAGCTGTTCATCAGGCTCATCGCCGTACTGGCTGCCTTCCGTTCGCAGTGCGCATGGTCGATCAGCAACTCATCGAGATGTTGCCGAACATGAGTCAGCCAGCGCGAAGGATCGGTCGTTGAATGCAGATGCAGCATGGCAGGCTTGGTTCAGGCAAGGGGGCGCGTCCGGCAAAGGCATGCCTGCACGAGCCGTGCTGTATAGCAGTTGGCTCGCGCCGCGGGGCAGGGGGCTGGGGCATCGGGGGCAGGTCGCCTGCCCGAGCAATTGGCAGCCTCCCAGGGCATCGGAGGTTGCACGCCGAGCGGTGGTCGTGCATTTTCGCCGAACCGTTTACGATCAAGAGTGGCTGACGGGGGGCAAAGGGAGACAGCGGGTGTTGCTGACGGTACGCGGACTGCAAAAGCATTTTGGTCCTGAACCCGTGTTTGACGGTGTGGATCTGACATTGCGGGCGGGGGAACATCGTGCGCTGGTGGGCCCGAATGGTGCCGGCAAGACGACGTTGTTGCGAGTCCTTCTGGGACAGGAAGCGGCCGACCGCGGGACGGTGGAATGGGCCCCGCGGCTCCGCGTCGCGGCTTTGGAGCAGCATGCGCAGTTCGCGCCGGCCGAGACCGTTTGGGATGCGGCCCGGAGTGGACTTGCGGATCTCTTGGCACTGGCAGAAGAGGCCGAGCACGTCGCGCTGGAACTGGCCAGCGCGACCGTTGCCGATCACCAGCGGCTGACAGACCGGCTGGATCGCTTGCATGCTGAACTTGCGCACCGTGATGGGTACCAGGTGGAGCATCGCATCGAGCGGGTGTTGCAGGGTGTCGGATTCCGTCGCGAGCAGTTTGCACAGCCCGCGGCAACCCTCAGCGGTGGACAACAGCATCGCGTTCTGTTGGCTCGACTTCTGCTCGCGGAGCCTGATGTCCTGATCCTGGATGAGCCGACCAATCACTTGGATTTGGAAGCGACCGCCTGGCTGGAAGACTATCTTCGCGGCTTGTCCCAGGCGTTGATCGTCGTCAGTCACGACCGCTACTTCCTGGATCGTGTGGCGGGCGGTGTCTGGGAGTTGGTCGATGGTCAACTCGCGGCTTTCGATGGCGGTTGGACCGCCTACCTCAAGCAACGGGCTGAGCGCGTCGCGCTCCAGCGGCAGGCCTATGAGCGCTGGCAAGCCGAAGCGGCCCGATTGCAGGAGTTCATCCGCCGCAATCAAGCGGGTCAAAAGTCCACACAGGCGGCAGACCGACAGAAGAAGCTCGAGCGACTCGTGCCGGTGGCCAAGCCGCGAGAGATCTCTGTTCCGGTGCTGGGATTTCCACCAGCCGAACGCACGGGGGATCTCGTGCTGCGATGTCGGAATCTCTCGAAGGCCTGGCCCTTGGCGGCGGATCACGGCCAAAGAGCTGACGGACAGGCCGATCCGGCGAATCGGGGGATCGTGACGACCGGTCAGCGCGTGTTGTTCAAACAGTTGAACTGGCAGGTGGAGCGCGGAGAACGTTGGGCGATCCTGGGACCCAATGGCGCGGGAAAGACCACATTGCTCTCGTGTCTTACCGGTCGTGTGCACCCCGATTGCGGTGAGGTGCAATGGGGCGCGGGGGTGAAGTTGGGTTGTTTGACGCAATCCTTGGATCCAGCCGACGCACGACTCAGTGCAATCGATGCGGTGTGGCCGAAAGATCCCGATTGGACCATCGGTCGGAGCAGGGATCTGCTCGGTCGATTCGGGATCAGCGGTGATTTGGCAGAACAAACGCTCGGGCAACTCAGTGGTGGCGAACGGACCCGTGTGCTGCTGGCGCGCCTGGCCGCTGCGGAAGCCAATGTCCTGCTGCTCGATGAACCGACAAACCACTTGGATGTCTGGACGCGTCAGGCGCTGGAAGAACAGTTACTGCAATGGAATGGAACGCTACTGATCGTGAGTCACGATCGCTATTTCATCGATCGGCTTGCCACCCATGTCCTGTCGCTTGAGGGTGGACCGTATCGGCTTGTTGCGGGAGGCTATCAGGCGTTCATCGGCCATACGCTCTCCGGCGGAGTGGCGGGAGGCCGCAGTGAGGACCACCGAGCTGTGGGGGCCGAGTCGCGCGGGGCGAGCTCGGAGTCCCATGGGAAAGCCGTCGCACCGCCTGCACCCGGGCGGCGGAAGCGGAAGTTTCCATATCGGAAAGTCGGCGACTTGGAGGCGGAGATTCTTGATCGCGAAAGCGAGGTGGAGCATCTATCCTCCCAGCTGCTTGATCCCGCCGTTCTCCGGGATGGTCGGCGGGCCCGCGAGCTTCAGGCGGTCACGGCCGCAGCCCGGGAGCGGTTGGCGGAGCTGTATGCGCATTACGATGAGGCCCTGGAATTGAACGGTGAGGCACGATGAGTGCCTCATGGCAGGAGATGGGTGCCTCCTGCCCAAAATCGCGTCGAGCGGTTTCAATACGGGGTACTGAATGCGACGCTTGGAAGGTGTTGCGATCCGTTTCATTTGTCTTGCCCGCGTTGGACCGATCGCAAAGGACCAGCCGGCGGTATGAGTAGTAGTGATGGCTTTTTTCTGGAAACGCAAAGCAACACCGAATCCTGTCGCATCGACTGAGACGCCTTCGCCCAGCGAGCCGGCTGGTGATCAGGCTGCCGAGCAGGATGAGCGCGGGGAGGGGTTGTTCGGTCGCCTGCGTCGCGGACTCAACAAGACCGCGCGCCTGTTGAACACCGATATTCGCGACCTGTTCAAGAGCGAAGGTCGGTTGGTGGACGACGAGCTGCTGCAGGAGATCTACGCGCGGTTGATTCGCACAGACATGGGCGTCGCTCCTGCGGAACGAATCTGTCAGCAGATCGGCAGCCGATACCGCGGTCGTGTCGTGCAGTTGGAAGATGTCTTGCAGACGATCGGCGACGAGTTGCGTGAACTGTTGGGCAGCGAGTCTTCCGAATTGCGGATGGCCGAATCCGGGCCAACCGTGATTCTGGTTGTGGGGGTGAACGGATCGGGAAAGACGACCTCCATTGCAAAGCTGGCCAATCGATTGCACTCGGAGGGACGGAGCGTCGTGCTTGGAGCGGGGGATACGTTTCGCGCGGCCGCGACGGAACAGTTGACGATCTGGAGCGAGCGGATTGGGTGTCAGATCGTTACCGGCAAGCCTGGCGCCGATCCTGCGAGTGTCGCCTATCAGGCCGCGCAGCGGGCCGTCGATCAAGGGCTTGATGTGGCGATCATCGATACGGCAGGACGCCTCCAGACTCAAAGCCACCTGATGCAAGAGCTCGACAAGATTCGACGGGTCATCGGCAAGCCGATTCCCGGCGCTCCGCATGAAGTGCTGCTTGTGCTGGACGCAACCGCGGGTCAGAACGCGATCAGCCAGGCACGCGGCTTCTCGGAGGCCGCCGGATGCACAGGAATCATTCTGGCAAAGCTTGACGGTTCGGCAAAAGGCGGTGTTGTCGTCCCGATTCGACAGCAGTTCGGATTGCCGGTGAAATTTATTGGAGTCGGCGAAAAACTCGGTGATCTGGCAGCCTTTGACCCTGACGCATTCGTAGCCGCCCTTCTGGCGGAGTGAGTGGAGCGCGTTCAGAGGGGCGCGGAAGCCGCCGGTTTCCCGAGAAGTTTGCTCAGCCGGCAAACTCGCGCATTTGGCCTCGATTGGGCTCATCTTTTCCCATGTTTCGCTTCCTCCGGGCCTGCATTTGCAGACGTAGCCCGTCGATACCCAAAACAACCATGTGCCTCAGGCGCGTGGCGGGTGCCGCGCACGATGCGCGGATCCGGCCCAAAGGGCCTGCGGGGATGCCACGGCGGGGCGTCCGATACTGCCAGTCGAGGCTGCGTCGTGCAGCGTTTTCGCAGGGCCGATGAAAGGGTGGCAGGGAGACAACGATCCAGGGAACGGCATGACCATGAAAGTCAGCAAACTCACTCTTCTGGCAGCCCTTGCCTGTGGCCTGCCAGCGAGCTTTGCCGCGGCTCAACAGAGCGGCACGATTCAAGACAGCCAAGTCGCTGCCGTGAATTGCACAGAATGCGGCGACGCCGCGTGTGACGTCGCCTGCGACGACGCATGCGACAGCATCGGCAGCTGCGGCCTCGGCCTCGGCTTGTTGAGCGGCTTGCACAGTGCTTTGGGCGGTGACGAACCGTTCAGACTGTTTGGGGAACACGAAGGACTCACGATCGCCGGTTGGACGAATGTTGGCTACGTCACCAAAGATAACGCCGGCCGATTCCTCGGTGGCCCGGCAAACTTCAACGACTACGCTGATGTTGTGAATCTCGGCCAAGCCTGGGTCTACGCCGAGAAAGTC
>Ga0114939_10000664_pt1 | contig 28548 bp, 28 predicted proteins | sample AshMeaCrysSpring_FD_87196 | JGI IMG/M metagenome (GOLD analysis project Ga0114939, IMG submission 87196) | Groundwater microbial communities from Big Spring, Nevada to study Microbial Dark Matter (Phase II) - Ash Meadows Crystal Spring | ecosystem: Environmental > Aquatic > Deep subsurface >...
GATCACGCTCTCGCAATCCGGCGCCATCCAAACCAGCGGGTCGGGGGCATTCGGCATCCTGGCCCAGTCGGTCGCGGGCGGTGGCGGGCTCGGCCGGGATTTCGCGGGCTCGACCGGCGGCAGCAATTCCTCGGGTCACGATTCGGATTCTTACAACGGCCACATCAACCTCGGCGTGGCGGGGAATGTCACCGCGACCGGCGCGGGCTCGACTGCCATCTTCGCCCAGAACACGACCGCCGGAAACTACGGACGCGGGAATATCACGGTGAGCATCACAGGCGGGGTGTCGGGTGGATCCGGGGGCGGCCACGGGGTCTGGATCGACGGAGGCTCGGTCAACACGCTTCTCATCGGATCATCCGGCGGCCTCGGCGCGCTGTCGGGATCTGCCATCCAATACACCGGAGCCGGAAACATGAGCGTTACAAACAACGGCGCCGTACGCGGCTCGGTTTCCCTGTCCGAAACCTCCTCCCACAAGGGCGTCTTCACCAATACTTCCAGCGGCAACTTTTACGCCCAGGGATTGGTCAACGCGGTCGTCAACGACGGCGGGACCCTCTCGGTAGGAATCAGCGACTCCTCCGCCGCCACCGCCACCGTCTCCGGCAGCTACCTCCAGCAAGTCAACGCGGGCACGCTCGCCATGGACATCTTCGGCGTGGATGACTACGACGAATTTCTCTTTGCCGACTCGGGCTACGGGGAATTCTTCGGCGCGCTTTCCGTCACCTTCCACGCGTCCTACACGCCGCACATCGGCGACACGTTTGTCCTTATCGGCCCGTCCTCCGCCAGCGTCTTCTCGCCGGACTGGGTCGCATCAACCCTCGATCCCAATGCGGTTTCCGTGACAGGACTCGGCCCGGGCGTCACATGGATGACCGGCCTTGGCGGCGACCGCTCGTATGCCCTCATGATCGCCTGCATCCCGGAACCCGGGTTCCTCGCTCTGATCGCCCTCGGACTCCTCCTTCTGGCCCGCCGCACCCGCCGCGCCGCGGGTGGACACTGCGGACACTGACCGGATCTGCCTCGCTTCCGCAGCCAAAGCGCGGGGACGCTAAACGACAAAAAAGCGTCCCGTAAGGAACAGCGTGCGCAGTCCGCCCTTGATGCTGTGGTTCTCCTCGGCTCTGGAGGACACGGCATTTTTATTTGGACCGACTTGTCGGAGCGCCCCCTTTTATGCGGTCTCCGCGAAGCTCCACTCCGGACTGAAGACCAGATAAATCCAGGACTCCAGCAGGCAACACGCCCCACCGATGTCCAAATAAATATGCCGCGGGCTGGAGGAAACGGTGCATGGAAATTTATCGCGCACCGGGAGAACTTTGTTCTAGATTCCCCGGCATGGCGGCCATGGTGGAGTTATACGGTGTAAGCAAGGAATTCGGGGGGGTTACCGCCCTCTATCCAACCGACCTCAAAATTCTCGAAGGCGAGTTCATGACGTTCCTGGGCCCGTCGGGATGCGGCAAGACGACCTGCCTGCGGATGATTGGCGGATTCGAGCACCCCACCACCGGCGAGGTCTGGATCGGCGGTCGGGACGTGACCCCGGATCCCCCCTACCGCCGGGATGTCAATCAGGTCTTCCAAAGCTACGCCCTCTTTCCTCATCTGAGTGTCCGGGAAAATATTGCCTTCGGCCTCAAAATGAAGCGCCTCGGCCGCGCGGAAATCCGCGACCGCGTGGACCGCGTCCTGGCGCTCGCCTCGCTCGGCGAGTTGGCCGACCGCCGACCGTCCCAGTTGAGCGGCGGGCAGCGGCAGCGGGCCGCTCTTGCGCGGGCGATTGTCTGCGAGCCCAAGGTTTTGCTTTTGGACGAACCCCTCAGCGCCCTTGACGCCAAGCTTCGCACCCAGATGCGGTCCGAACTCAAGGCGCTGCAGCGGCGCCTGGGCATCACGTTTATTTTTGTCACCCACGACCAGGACGAGGCCCTTTCGATGAGCGACCGGGTGGCCGTTCTCAATGGCGGCCGCATCGAACAAATCGGCACGGTCGATGAAATCTACTACCGGCCCGCCACCCGCTTCGTCGCCGAATTTATCGGTGAAACCAACATCCTCGAGGCCCGCATCATCGCCAGAGCCGCCAACAGCCTGCTTTGCCGTCTCCCGGGCGGGATCGAACTCGCCGCACCCGACGGCCCCCATGCCTCCGAGCATTCCGTCCTGCTCTCCTTGCGGCCGGAAAAAATCCGTCTGTCCCCGCTGCCGATGAACGGTCCGAATGTGTTTGCCGGCCTGGTCGAGCGCGAGGTCTTCAAGGGAGCCGTGGATGAGATCGCTGTCTCCATCGAAGGCCCGGCCAGCCTGCTTGTGATGATGCCCAACGACGGAGCCCGCGGATTCGAGCCCCACGGGGGCGACCGCGTGTATTGTCAGATCCTCCCCGAGGATATCAATCTCATCGCCCCTTGATTTCCCTCCGCCCGGGCGGGCGCTTATTTTCTCCAGCGGAACGAGGTTCCCTCGTGGATCACGAGCGGCTCGGTGAGTTTCACGGGCTCGGGAACCCTGTGAATGCGCGTGGCCGGAGCCGACAGCGTTCCGAATCCGCTGGAGACAACCGGAGCGGGGTTGCCGTAGGTCACCGAGAAAACCTCCGGTCCCCAATACCAGCTATTCCAGCCGCCCCATGTGTTCCAACCCCAATACGGCGAACAATTCCACGACCGCACCACCACCGGCCCGCTCCAACACGCGGACCGCGGCGGAAAAATCCCCCCTCCGCCGACCCTCACCACAGGCCCCCCGGCCTCCGCGCTGCCCGCCCCGCAAAACACCCACACGGCCAATGCGACCGCATGCGCCACAAGCCGGATGGAATATCCCCGCGTCATTGACGAAACCCTAAAGCCGGACCCGCTCCGACGCAAATCGTATCACATGGATGGTTCTGGTTCATCCGGGAGGTTCGTGTGTCAACACGGAACCCGGGAGAAGATCCCAAGCCGGAATCGCGCGAAGCGCCCTTGCGGCGCAATTCTAGTCCACCCCCCCAACACCATGACCGACACCAACTGGCGGAGATCGAGAAGAACGACTATAACTTGAACACCGCCCGCTACATCAGCACGGCGGTGGGCGAGGAGGAGATCGATCTCAAGGAAACGAACGCCAAGATCGTGGAAATCCAGAAGACGATCCGGGCGGCGGCCGCCATGCACAATGAGTTCCTTGGAGCGCTTGGCCTATCCGAACTGCCTTAGAACAGCGCAAGCCGGCCTTCGGTGAACGTGATCGGGACCGGCGTGTCGGAGACCCGGCAGCGCGGGTGGACGCGGAGTTGTCGGGCGAGATCCGCCGATGCGAACAGGCGTTCGAGGTGGAGCGTGTTCGGAATGAAGAGCCAGCCGTCGTCGCCGAAGCGGTCGCGGATGGCGGCCACCACCGCCTCGTCGTCCTCGAGCGTGCACGGGATGGCCATGCGGCGCATTTCCCCGGTCGTGTAAACATTGAGAAACGTCTTCCGCTCGTCGATCGCATCGCGCAAACGGCGCGTGATGAAATCCGCCAGTCCGACTCCGATGGCATTCCCTTTCGACGCGGGTGTGAGCGCGAGGGCGGCGATCACATGGATGCGGGGTTTGTCGAGGTCCTCGAATCCATTCACGCCGCGCCGGGCAATGACATTGGTATCCATGCCGGTGCCGCTGAAGGTTTTTCCGATCTCCGAGACCACCAGCACCCGGATCTCGTCGCAGGGCAGGGTGGGGAAGTAGTGCCGGTGGCGCGCGAGAAGTCCGGGTTCGCGCCGGAGGATCTCGTCGCCGCGCACGGCATGCAATTCGGCCGTGCGGTCGAAGCCGTCCTCCAAAATCCCGAGACCGGCAAAAATTTTCCCGCTCCCGGCCAGCATCGCGCCCATTTCCATGAGCATGTCTTTCATGCGTTCATTCGGGGCGGAATGGAAGGTTTGGGCGGACCGGATTTTTCCCATCCCCACCACCATCATTTTTACAAGGCCGCTCTGAACCGGGCCCGAGAAGCAGGTGTGGAGCTTGATGCGGTTGAGCACGAGCACGCCGTCGGCCTCGTGGCAATTGCGGTCCATCCACACATCCCCGCTCGCAACCGTGCCCACTTTCACAACGTCCATGCTCGAGCGGATTTCCATCCCGGTGGCTTCCGACGTGAGGCCGAGCGACTCGACCATCTCGCGCTGGCCCTCCGCCGTCGCGCCATTGTGCGACCCCATGCAGGGCACCAGAAACGGCTCGCCGCCGTTTTCCCGGATCCAATCCCCGGTGGCCTTGGTGATCTCGACGATGTTCGCGATGCCGCGGCTGCCGGCGGTGATGGCGATCCTGCCGCGCGGGCGGATGCCGAGCCCGTCCAGTTGGCGCATGACCTCGCCGCGGATGTCCGCGAGCGGATTCGAGACAAGCTCTTGACGGACCTCGAAGACGTTCATCTTCCGCGCCGGTCGGACGGGGGCATCAACAACGGGGAAAGGACATATCCAAGCCATCCGGCCGTGCCCATGGCGGCGGCGACGATCAATGCCGACCACCCCAGAAAAACGCCGGATCCGGGCCTGGCCCCATACGAAGCGAGGTTCCCGGAGATTCCCCAGACAAGCAAAACAAGGCCGACTGTGCACACACCCAGCACCGACGGCCACGCGATCCCCAGCGGCCGAACGGCGGGATTTTTTTTGCGGAAGGCGAGCAGGCCGAGCGCCCCGGCCCCCACACACAGGCCGGACCACAGGATCCCCCCCACCGCGTCCGATGGCCGGTGCCAGCCGACGAGCAAGACGCCGGTAGCAAAGGCGGTGGAGACGATTCCGGCCAAAAGCGACCCCCAGCGCATCCAACCAACCGGCATCGCCAGCAAAGCGGCAAATGCCAGCGAGCTGCCCACCGTCGTGTGCCCGCTCGGATACGTGCCTGTGTCGAAATACGCGGGCACCGTGCCATCGGGCACAACCAGGCCGGGATAGGGGAGCACCGCTTTGAACCACTCCGCGCCAAAAATTGCCACAATCGCCGCCCCGGCCGCCACAAGGCCCGTCAGGGGTTGTCTGCGCACCATGCCGGCGAGCGCCACCACACCGCCGGCTAGAAGAATATGCAGGGGACTCACCGCGCCCAGCAACCGGCCGTCGAAGACACCCGCCGTGGGAGCTTCCTTTCCCCGTCCGAAGTAACCCGCGTAATCAAGCCACTGCCCGGCGGTCGTTTGCACAAAGACCACATACCCCGCCAGCAAAAGAATCCCCGCAACCACGCAGCCGGTTGCCAAAACGGGGAGGGTTCGCTTATGAGGGGGCGGGGGCATTTTCTTGGCGGTTGCTAGGAAACCCCTGCGGCGGTTGGTATTCCGGAGGGGGTGCTGGTGTCCGCCGCGGGCCGTCCGATCCAACCGGCAACCCGGTCGGCGGCCGCCTTCGAGGGCCGGTCGAAGCCGAAGCGGAACGGCTTGCCATCGGCGGGGACGATCGTGAGTTGCTCGGATAAAAATCCGGTCGAGCGCTCGGAGGACGCCGGGTTGGCAATTTGCAGAACCAGATTGCCGCGCAGGAAGCGCGGAGCGACAAAATAAATCGCCGCCGCCTTGTCATCGAGCGCCACCAGCCACCCGAACAAATTTTTCGGAAGACTCGGACCCCCGAGGCTCAGGCACCTCGCCGAGTCATGGAACGGAGCCGTGGCCCCGCTCGCCCGGCGCAGCGACAAATCGCAGGAGGCCGGAAGCTTGCGCGCCGCAGGCTCGCATCCCCCCGCCGGCGCGTTCAATTTCCGCCACGCCAGCCAGGCGACCGCCCGGATTCCCCGCGCAATGCGCGGAAGCACGAACCACGCCCCCACCACCATCAAGACCAGCAGCGCGCCGGCAAGGACGGGATTCGCCGCCAGAAAGGCGAGCGCGCCGAGCACGAAGAGGTCCTCGCCCACACTCAGAACGATATTGCTCACAGGCTCGGGCGAGGCATTGGCGGCCAGGCGAACGCCCGACTTGGCGGCGTGCGCGGTGAAGGCCGCTCCTCCGGCGAGGATCGCCGCGACCACTTTTACAGTGGGATGCGCGTCGCCGAGCGCCAGCACCGCGAGCAACATCCCGCCCACCGGCCGGATCGCCGTGTGCACCGCGTCGTTCACCGAGTCGATCCACGGCACCTTGTCGGCAAAAAATTCCAGCACATACAGGACCGCCGCCACACCGATCACCCACGGGTCGGCCAATATCTCCAGCGGCGCGAGGTCGGAAGGCAAGACCACCCAACCCAGCCTCACCGCCAGCCCGGTCACGAGGACGGTCAGATACAAATTCAGCCCCGCCAGCGTGGCGAGCCCGAGCGCCGTCGCGAGCATTTGCAGGGTTTCCATGACCCCGGACTATCCTTTCGCGGGAACCACCGCGACACACTCGATCTCGACATCGAAACCCAGCAGCGCCGCGCCGAGAGTCGCGCGCGCTGGTTTCGATTCGCCGAAAAATTTCACGTATTCCGAGTTCATCTCGGCGAAATTTTCTTTCGTGAGTTCGGACAAATACACCCGGCAACTCACCACATCGGCCGGACCGCACCCGGCTTGGGCGAGAACGCCGCCGAGATTCGCCAGCACGAGCTGGGTCTGACGCGCGATCGACCCGCGCTCGATGGCTCCGGTTTCCGTATTGAAGGGGGTCATCCCCGAGACAAAGACAAACTCGCCGGAGGCGCGCACGCCGAGCGAATACGGACCCAAAACGGGAGGGGAACCCGGGAACGGGAGGATTGGCTGGATCATGCCTTATTCATAGCCAATTCCCGGAGATGCGCAACCTCCTTGGGCTTCAAAATTCTCCACTCGCCCGGCCGCAACGGCTTGAGCACCACCGGCCCGATCCGCGTGCGCACCAGACGGCGCACTTCCCTCCCGCACTCGTGCAGCATGTGCCGGATCTGACGCTTGAGGCCCTGACACAGCACCACACGGAGGTGGTCGGGCGCCACCGCCCGCACGGATTCCATCCGCGCACGGCCGGCTTCGATCCGGAATCCGCGCAGCAATTTTTCCACCGCCCCGGACTCCAACGGGCCGTCGAGGAGCACCTCGTATTCTTTTTCGATCTTACGGGACGGGTGCGTGAGCGTGTGGTTCAGCTCACCATCGTCGGTCAGAAGCACAAGTCCCTCGCTGTCGCGGTCCAGACGCCCGACATACGCGAGCCTTTTCCACTCGGGCGGAAGAAGGTGGTATATGGTGCGCCGTCCCCGCTCGTCCTCTCTCGTCGTCACGAACCCCTTCGGCTTGTGGAGAACCAAAACGGTTGTCCCGGCCGGCTTGCGGGCCGGTTCGCCCGCCACCCGCACATCGTCACCGTCCCCGACGACGGTCGCAAGCTCGCGGATGAAGTGGCCGTTGATCGAGACGCGGCCGGCGCGGATGAGGTCCTCGCACGACCGCCGGGAACCGTAACCGGCCGCGGCAAGATAGCGGTTCAGCCGCATGGGCAAGACCGCGCGGCTATTCCTCGGGCTTGGTCTTCGGCAGGCCGATCACACGCTGGCCGTCCTTGAATTGTCCGCGCTTTTTCATCAGCTCGACGCGCTCGAAACGCTTGAGCACACTGCGCTTGGCGGTGATTGCGCCTTTGCCTTTGAGGCTGGGATGTTGACTCATAGCCCGCCAGAATCTCCCAACCCCGCCCCGTTTTCAATCCCGGATTCGGGGGATTGGCCGATTTTTTGCAGCCGGGGGTCCGCCCGCCGGGAAAATTATTTTCGCCCGTCCGCGTGACAAATCGGGCGGACGGGCTATCTTGCCCGGTGATGGACGAGATCGGCACACCGGAAATTGAGGCCCTCATCGCCCGCATCGGGATGGGCGAGCGGGCGGCCTTCGAGGAATTTTACGACCGCTTCTCCGGGCTTGTCTATTCGACCGCCCTTCGCGTGCTCGGCAACGAAACCGACGCCCAGGATATCGCCCAGGATGTCCTCTTCATGATCTGGGAAAAGGCCCCGCTCTACAACCCCGCCCGCGGAAAACCACTCACATGGGACATCACCATGACTCGCAACAAGTCGATCGACCGACTCCGCTCGCTCCAGCGCCGCAGCCGCCTCCACGACGACGTCCAGCGCGAGACGACCCCCGACGACCTCACCGCCCAGCGCGAGCCCCTAGAGGAACTCGAGGCCGACGAACAGGGCCGCGCCGTCCGCAGCGCCGTCCTCAAGCTCAACAAGGACCAGCGCGAGGCCATCGAACTGGCCTACTTCAGCGGTCTCACCCAGCAGGAAATCGCCAGCCGACTCGACCAACCGCTTGGCACCGTCAAGGCCCGCATCCGCCGCGGAATGCTCCGTCTCCGCAAGCTCATGGCCAACGCGGGGTGAACATTCCGTTTTGAACCGTTCCCGCAAGCCGGGGCTTGGAAATGTCCGCCCGCATGATAATGGTCGGCCATGCGCCGATCCACATCCGCCTTTCCCGCCATGCGGGTGCTACTGATGTCCACCATCGCCGTTTCCACAATTTCCTCCACGCCCGCCGGACAGGGCCCCGCCGATTCCGCGGCCGAAGCGACCCGGTTTTCCGCCGCGAGCCTCCTTCCGAAGCTGGCTCCCGGGGCCAATGCCTGCCTTTCCCCCTATAGCATCCAGTCCGCGCTGGCCATGACCTACGCCGGGGCCGCCGGGGAAACCAAATCGCAAATGGCCGCCGCGCTGGGCTTCCCGGCGGATGCCGCCGCCCTCGCGGGTTCGTTCGCGGCACTCGACGCCGCCATCCAGGCCTCGTCTTCCGACGAAATGGCCGTCCACACCGCCAACCGGCTTTTCGGCGCGCGGGGATTCCAATTCCGGGAGGCATTTTTGGAGATTTGCAAAACGAAATTCGGGGCTCCCCTCGACGAACTCGATTTCAAAAAGGATCCCGGCGCCGCCACCCGGGCGATCAACAAGTGGGTCGAACAGCAAACCCGCGACCGCATCGCCAACCTCGTTCCCGACGGCGCGCTCACCCGCGACACCACCCTCGTCCTCGCCAACGCTCTTTATCTCAAGATGCCATGGCAGGAATCTTTCCGCCCGGCCGGCGACCTGCCCTTCCAGATCGCGGACGCCCAGCCGGTCCCCGTCCCGGCCATCCGGCAGACCGCCCGTTTCGGCTACGACAAACACGGCGGCTTCACGATCGTCTCGGTTCCATTCAAAGGTTCCTCGTTTTTATTCTGCCTCTTCCTGCCCGAAAGCGACAAGGGCGACAAAGGCGACGCCGCACCCCCGAAGGCCGCCAATTACCTCCACGCCGCCAACCTCCCGCAGCGCAAGGTTTCGCTCACCCTGCCGAAATTCCGCCTCGAGCCCCCCACCATCGCCCTCGGCCAAATCCTCCAATCGCTTGGGATGACCACCGCCTTCGACATCCCGCCGGGCAGCGCCGATTTTGACGCCATGGCTCCGCGCCTTCCCGACGATTACCTCTACATCTCGGAGGTCTTCCATAAGACGTTTTTCGACCTCGATGAAAACGGCGTCGAGGCCGCCGCCGCCACCGCAGTGGTCATGATGCGCGCCACCGCCTTCATCCCAGAGGAGGAACCCGTTAAGGTTTTCGCCGACCGTCCGTTTTATTTCGCCGTTCTCCACCCGCTTACCGGCGCGTGCCTGTTCGCCGGTCGGTTGACGGACCCGCGCCGCTAGCCCGCCCATGGCCGAGTCGCTGCTCATCGTCGATGACGAAAAGAATACCCGCGACGGCCTCCGCGTCGCGCTCGGCGATGCCTTCGAGGTCTTCGTCGCCGCCGATCTCGCGGGGGCCCTCGCCACGATCGAAGACGCCGGCATCGACGTCGTCGTCACCGACCTCCGCCTCGGCGCGGAGAGCGGAATGGACCTCCTCGACCGCGCCCTCCGCCTCAAACGCCCGCCCGTCTGCATCATGATGACCGCCTACGGCGGCGTCGATACCGCCGTCGAAGCCATGCGCCGCGGTGCCTACGACTTCGTCACCAAACCGGTCAACATCGACCGGCTCGAAATGCTGGTCAAACGCGCCCTGCGCGAGCGCGCCGTCGTCCGCGAAAACGAGTCCCTCCGCGCCCGCGCCGAAAAACCCCGCGGCCTCGAAAGCCTGCTCGGCCGTTCGGCCGCCATGGAGGAAGTCTTCGAGACGATCCGTCAAGTGGCCCCGTCGCGCGCGACCGTCCTCATCCAGGGCGAGACCGGCACCGGCAAGGAACTCGCCGCCAAGGCAATCCACGCCCTCAGCCCGCGCGCGGAGAAAAAATTCATCCCAGTGCACTGCAAGGCGTTCTCGCCCCAGCTCCTCGAAAGCGAACTCTTCGGCCACGAAAAAGGCGCCTTCACCGGAGCCTTCGAGCGCCGCATCGGCCGCTTCGAGCAGGCCGCCGGCGGCACCCTCTTCCTCGACGAAATCGGCGAAATCGACGAGAATACCCAGGTCAAAATCCTCCGCGTCCTCGGCGAGCGCACGTTCGAGCGGGTCGGGGGAAACCAGACCCTCCAGTCCGACGTGCGCCTCCTTGCCGCCACCAACAAAGACCTCGCCGGCCTCGTCGCCGAGGGGAAGTTCCGCGACGACCTCTTCTTCCGCATCAACGTCGTCCAGATCACCATGCCGCCCCTGCGCGCCCGCAAGGAGGATATCCCCCTCCTCGCCAAGGCCTTCCTCAAATCCGCCTGCGAGGAAAACGACCGCCCGCCCCGCGAACTCACCCCCGAGGTCGTCTCGCGTCTCGTCGAATACGACTGGCCGGGCAACGTGCGCGAACTCCGCGCCGCCGTCGAACACGCCGTCGTCATGAGCGCCGATTCCCGCATCGCCATTCGCGACCTCCCCCCCTCCCTCCGCACGTCAAGGGCTGCCCCCCCCGCTTCCGCGCCCGCCGCTGGCCTCGACCTCCGCCAATCTGAACGCTTGCTTATTTTTCAAGCTCTAGAAGAATGCGGCGACAATCGGACGGTGGCGGCGGCCAAACTCGGCATCAGCCGGCGCACCCTCCAACGGAAGCTCAAAGAACTTCACATCACAAAAAGGAAAAAAACTTCTCCATCTCATGGCCACCGGTGACGTCTCAGTCCAGTCCGCAGTCCACTCGCTCGAGCAGGGCAGACTCGCTTTTTATATCAAAGCGGGCATGTTTGTTGCCCTCATCATCGCGCTAGTCCTCATCTTCCTTTTTGTCCACTTCAAAGGCTTCTCGGAAGCCTCCGCGATGGACCAGGCGCAGATCGCGCGCAATCTCGCCGACGGGCGCGGGTTCACCACAAAAAATGTGACCCCGCTCGCCCTCGATGTGCTCCGCAAGGCCGAGCGCATCGGCGTCGATAACGCCCAGGTCGATCTCGAGCGATTCCCCGATATCTACCAATCCCCGCTCGTCCCGTGGATCCATTCGTTCGCCCTGCGGCTCACCAAAGGGAGCTGGAAAATGGAGAGCCAAGATCTCATCTACGCGGGCGACCGGCTCATCGCCTTCCTTGGTATGGTGTTCATGTTGCTCGGGGTCGGGGTCTGGTATTTTGTTTTCCGAAGGCTCTTCGACGCCAAGCTGGCCTTCTACGCCTCCCTGGCCGTGCTGGTCACCGACATCCTGTGGCAATTCTCGATGTCCGGCCTCCCGCAACCCCTGCTGCTGCTTCTCTTCGGCTGCGCATCCCTCCTTACGCTTCACGCCGAGGACGCGCAGGCCCGCATGGCGTTCGTGCCGATGGTTGCGATGCTCTTCGGGGCCGGTCTCACCTTCGGGCTGATGATTCTCGCGCACGGTCTCTCGGCATGGATCTTCATTGGCTGGCTGCTCTATGCCTCGTTTGTATTCCGTCCGCGCGGTCTCATGGTTCTGGCCGCTCTCGGGGCGGCCCTGCTTGTCGTGGCTCCCTGGCTCGTGCGGAATATCCAGGTTTGCGGGAACCCGCTCGGCCTTGCTTTCTTCGGCGCTTTCAACGACGGGTCCGCCTTCACCGGCTACCTCCGCGGCACCGAGCCGATCAGCGGCCTCGACCTCAAAGGCATTTTCCGCCGCGGCGTCACGTCCCAGCTCGGTGCCATGCCCGCCTACTTCGGAATCAACATCGCCGCGATGTCGTTTTTCCTCGCCATCCTGCACCGGTTCCGCAACGAGAACACAAGCCTGTTCCGCTGGGGTCTGGCCCTCATGTGGCTCATGGCCCTCATCGGCATGTGCTTCTACCGTCCGCTTGGCGATGTCTCCGACAACCAGCTTCACATCCTTTTCCTTCCGGTCTTCACCGCCTACGGATTCGCATTCCTGCTTGTCCTCTGGGGCCGGTGGGAATTCGGTCAGGGCCTCCTGCGCATCGTGTTCATCGTGGGCGTGATTGCCGCCTGCGGCGCCCCGCTCCTCATGACCCTCCTCGCGGGTCCGAGCGGACGCGTCCAGTGGCCGCCTTACGTGCCGCCATTCATTGCCGTCATGGGGGACTGGTTCGAGGAAGACGAGATCCTCGCCTCCGACATGCCCTGGGCCGTGGCATGGTATGCCAACCGCAATTCCCTCCTCCTGCCGCTGAGCGTGCGCGACTTGAACCGAATGCACGACTACCGCGAGTTCAAACAAAATCTCAGCGGCGTTTACCTCACCCCCATCTCGGGCAACCAGCCGCTGTATTCCTCGATTTACAAAGGCGCCGCGCGCGAATGGGCCCCGCTCATCACGCGTCCGCCGGAAGTTCGCGGGTTCCCCTTCGCCTTCTTCACCGCTCTCCCCATCGACGGCGAATGCATTGTTTTCTCCGATCGCGAGCGGTGGATCCAACCCCGCAAAACCCAGTGAGCAAAGCCGAATCCCAACCCGAGGATCCCTCGATCGAAAAAGCGCTCGAGCGCATCGAAACCCTCGTCCGCGAGGTCGAATCCGGCAAACTCACTCTCGAGGAAACCATCGCCCGCTTCGAGGAGGGATCCGCCCTCGCGAAATCCTGCCGCCAAAAACTCGACGCCGCCGAACGCAAAATCCAGATCATCCTCCGCGAAAACGGCGAGCCCGCCGGCGTCGCCCCGCTGGATTGACGCGGCCGGACACCCAAACCAAAAGCGCAGCGCGGGCACCTGCTCCTCACCCACAAGTCGGAGGAAAAAATTCCGACCACACGTCATCCCGGAGGAAGGTTTCCGATCCGGAATCGCGCGAAGCGCCCTTGCTGCGCAATTCTGTCTGGTCATTTCGCGCCGTTGGATTTTACCGGGCACACGAACTTTCCGATGGGCCATTTTTTATTTGGACGGATTTGTCGGAGTGCCCCCCCCCTTAATGCGATCCCCCCGAAGCTCCACTCCGGACCGAAGATCGGATAGATCCGGGACTCCAACAGGGTACACGCCCCACCGATGTCCAAATAAAAATGCCGCGTCCCCGGCTCCGGATTTTTTTGAAAAAGAGTTGTTTTTCTCCGCCATCTGTTCAAATCTCAGATTTTTCCACGGCGGGGTAGCCAAGTGGTAAGGCCGGGCTCTGCAAAAGCCCCATGCGCCGGTTCGAATCCGGCCCCCGCCTCTTGCAACTTATTATCTTCCAATATCTTGGAAGATATTTTCGATCTTCAGTTCAACGACGGGTCGTCGGGGGCCTCGGCCATGAGGCGGAGGAGGGGGCCGCCCCGGCGCATGATGCCATACCAGAGCGATTCGTCGCGGGGGCCGTCGATAATCTCGGGTTCGGGCGGGAGGACGATCCACGCCTTTTCGCTGATTTCGCCTTCCAGTTGGCCGACGCTCCATCCCGCATACCCCGCGAAGGCGCGCAGGCCGGTTTCCCATTCGGCTCCGATTTCGAGTTTGTCGGCCTCGCCGGCGAACGTCGAGAAGGCGATGAGCGAGGATTGGGGACGCCATTGGAGGCTTGCGAGGGTGAGGGACTCCGTGCCCACCGGCCCGCCGAAATAAAGGTCGGCGCTCACCGGCCCGCTGGCGGCGGCGATTTCTACGACCGATTCGAGCGGACGGTTGAGCACGTAGCCGAGGGCTCCCTCTCCGGGCGCGTGGCGGGCAAGGTAGAGCACGGTGCGGCGGAAATTCGGATCCCGCAGGGTGGGAGCCGCCACAAGAATCATCCCGGTCAGATCCTCTGGAAGTTGGTCGCCCATCGGAGGTTCACGAAAGCTCGAGCATGCGCCGAACGGAATTCTCGGCTTTTGCGCGAGTGTTTTCCTCGATGAGGATCTCGGGAGAGAGGGTGGCAAGGCAGTCGCGCAATTTTTCGAGCGTATTGCGTTTCATGTAGCGGCAGTCGTTGCAGGCGCAGGTCTCGGTGGGACCGGCGATGAAGACCTTGCCCGGCACTTCTTTGCGGAGCCGGTGCAGCATTCCGCTCTCGGTCACCACGATGTAGGCCGGCGAGGGGTCGGTCCGGCAGAATTCCACCATGCGCTCGGTCGAGCAAACTTCGTCGGCCAGAAGTCGCACCGCGCGGGTGCATTCGGGGTGGGCGACGACCTTCGCGCCGGGGTGTCCCTCCTTGGCGCGGGCGATGCTGTCGCGCGTGAACTCGACATGCACATAGCAACTGCCCTCCCAGAGATCCATCGCGCGCCCGGTCCGCTCGGTGACCCACGCGCCGAGGTTCTGGTCGGGAACGAAGAGGATGTTGCGGTCGGCTGGCGCGGCTCGCACGATCTTTTCCGCGTTGCCGCTTGTGCAAATCACATCGGCGAGGGCTTTGACCCCCGCGCTGCAATTGATATAGGCTACCACATAATAGTCCCGCCCGGCGTTTCTCTCCAGAAATGCCGCGAGCGCTTCCGCCGGACACGAATCCGACAGCGAACAACCGGCCTCCATGTCGGGGATCACCACCCGCTTGCCCGGATTGAGGATCTTGGCGGTCTCCCCCATGAAGTGAACCCCGCAAAAGGCGATCACCTCCGCGTCGGTCTCCGCCGCCTGCCGGCTCAAACCCAGCGAGTCGCCCACGTAATCCGCGACATCCTGAATGGGACCAATCTGATAGTTGTGGGCAAGGATCACCGCGTTGCGTTCTTTTTTGAGCGCTAGGATTTCTTCGAGTATGTCAAGACCGACCATTCTGGAATCATCCGCCATCAACCGCCCGCGCGCAATCCCGGATCGCGGAGCCACGATCCGCCCGCAAGGACGGGAGGGCGAACCTCCCTGTGAGCCCCAATTTCCCCCCGGGACGGAGCCTCGCTCTCCCTCTCGTTATCGAAGGGTTGGAAATCCCCATCCCTCCCTTTTGATTTCTCGTGTGTCTGCGGATTCCGACCGCCCCGCCCCACTCCCGGAGTCACTGTTTAAAATCCTCAAAAGCTTCATTTTTTCTTGAAGTTGGCGGGGGTGCCGGATTGGATGTTCCTCCGATGCTGGCAGAAACCGTCAAGGACGAACACGCGTTGACCGAAATCGAGGTCGAGGCCATCGAGATGTTCATCAATTTTTTGAAATTGATCGGGCTGCCGAAATCGATCGGAGAGATTTACGGGCTGCTTTTTGTGGCGCCGCGGCCGCTTGCGATGGATGACATCATGGGACGGCTCGGGCTCAGCATGGGAGCGGCCAGCCAAGGGCTCAAGCTTTTGCGCGGGCTGGGAGCGGTGAAAGCGGTCTATGCCCCGGGCGACCGGAGGGATCACTATGTGGCCGACCTTGAGCTGAGCAAATTCGCATCGGTCTTTATCCATGACGAACTCGAGCCGCGCATGACCCGCGCACGCGAGCGCCTTGCGCGGATGCGCTCGCTTTTGCCCGAATTGGAGGGGGCCGAGCGCGCGACGGTTGAGAAACGCATCGAGCGGCTGGCTCACTGGCTGGACAAGGGAGCACAGTTGCTCCCATGGGTGAAAAAGTTTTTGTTGATGTAATCCATCGGCTAGGCGGTGGGAGTCATCCATTCCGCCAAAATGCACAAGACAATATGTTAAAGCCTGAAGGTCTCGGCACCCGAACGACCACGGGCGGCAGCCTGCCCGCGCATAATCCGGGCAATCCGAAATGAAAACCGACCGCCACATCGCCGACTTCGGATACCTCCGCGCAGCGGTGGTCTCGCCCGAACACAGGGTGGGGGACGTCGCGTTCAACACCGACCAAACCATCGCGGCCCTTCACGAGTTGGCTCCATCGGGCGTTCAATTGGCGGTCTTTCCCGAATTGGGGCTCACTTCTCACAGCTTGGGAGATCTTTTTCATCAAGGCCGTTGGATTGGAGAATGCGCGGAGGCGGTCGGGCGGGTTGCCGAGGTCTGTGCGAAAACCCGTGTGGTTGCGATCGTGGGGCTTCCTGTGGCCGTGGATGGACGCCTTTACAATGCCGCGCTTGTGGTGGGCTCGGACGGTCGCCCGGCCGGAGTCGTGCCCAAAACCTACCTGCCGTCCACCGGCGAGTTTTACGAAGGTCGCTGGTTTGCGCGCGGCGACGATACCGATGCGAAATTTGTGAGGCTCGGAGCCCACGACCTCCCGTTCGGGGTTGATTTGCTTTTCGAAACCGGCGGCGGCCTTGTGGGAGTGGAAATCTGCGAGGACCTCTGGGCCGTGCGCCCGCCCAGTCTCGATCAGGCGCTCGCCGGAGCCTCCCTGCTCGTCAATCTTTCCGCCAGCAACGAGCTCCTCGGCAAGGCCTGCTACCGCCGCGATCTTGTCACCCAGCAATCCGCCCGCTGCCTCGCCGCCTACCTTTACGCATCCGCCGGACCCGGGGAGAGCTCGACGGACCTGCTTTTCTCGGGACACTCCATCATTGCGGAAAATGGAGTCGTCCTCGCGGAGACCGGGCGGTTCTCACTCTCCACCCGATCCGCCGTCGCCGACCTCGACCTCCCCCGCATGGAATTCGAACGCCGCCGCAACTCCAGCTTCGCGCAGGGCCGCCCCTCGCGCGCCTTCCGCCGGATTCCTCTCCCCATCGCCGAATGGCCTGCGGGAACCCGCCTTTTGCGCCCGGTTCCCCGGCACCCGTTCGTGCCGGAGGATCCCGCCTCCCGCGCCGAGAATTGCCGCGAAATCTTCGCCATCCAATCCACCGCGCTCGCACGGCGCCTCAGGCACACCGGGGCGCAAACGATCGTGCTCGGGCTCTCCGGCGGACTCGATTCCACCCTCGCCGCCCTCGTGGCCTGCCAGTCCTTCGACAGTCTCGGACTCCCCCGCACCGGCATCCTCGCCGTCGGCATGCCGGGCTTTGGCACCACCCCGCGCACACGCGGAAATGCCGCCCGGCTCGCGGAACACCTCGGCCTCGATTTCCGCGAGATTCCGATCACAGAAAGTGTGGGCCTCCATTTCCGCGACATCGGCCATCCGGAATCCCTCCACGATACCACCTTCGAAAATGCCCAGGCCCGCGAGCGCACCCAGATCCTCATGGACCTCGCGAACAAGTCCGCCGGCTTTGTTCTCGGCACTGGCGATCTCTCCGAACTGGCCCTCGGTTGGTGCACCTTCAATGGCGACCACATGTCGATGTACCACATCAACGCCGGCGTGCCCAAAACCCTCGTCCGCTTCCTCGTCGCATGGTGCGCCGACGAAGTTTTCACCGGACCCGCCGCGGAGATTCTCCGGGACATTTGCGAAACGCCGATCACCCCCGAGTTGCTCCCCGTTTCCAAGCGGGGCGAACTTGTCCAAAAAACCGAGGAAACCATAGGCCCCTACGAACTCCACGACTTCTTTCTCTACCACTTCGTGCGCGGCGGCCACCCGCCGGAAAAGATCCTCTTCCTCGCTGAAACCGCCTTCGATGGCGCCTTCGGCTCCGAGGAAATCACCCATTGGCTCAACGTCTTCCTCAAGAGGTTCTTTCAGCAACAATTCAAACGCAACGCCATGCCCGATGCCCCCAAAATCGGCTCCGTCGGACTCTCCCCCCGCGGCGACTGGCGCATGCCAAGCGACGCCACCCCGCCGCCCGAAACCACTCGAAGTTAGGGACGCCGGTGCCCCGGTGTCCGAAGCTCCCTCCATCCCCAAACCTCGCCGCAGGCGGTATGACCATATCAGTTAACGCCCGCCGTCCCCGGCGTTGCGCCCTTCGGGGCATCCTGCGGATGCTCTACCGGGCGGCTGCCCCGCCGCCTGGTTGCCCCAACGGCTGCAGAGATCCTCTCGATGGCGGAAATAATGAAGGATTTTATTGGACAGAAAATCTGTCCAATTGTATCAAATAGATATGACCTCCGTCACTTACTCCAAAGCCCGGGATCATTTGGCAGAGATCTGGGACCATACAATAGCCACAAGAGAACCCGTTATTGTCTCAAGACGCGGAACCGAAGCTATCGTTCTTGTACCTCTGGATGAGTGGGAGGGAATCCGGGAAACCGCCCACCTCCTGCGATCTCCGGCAAACGCCCGCCGACTTCTCGGTGCTTTGCTCCGCCTGGAGCAAGGCGAGGGAGAGGCCCTGTCGCTGGAGGAACTGCGGTTGCGGACAGAGAGCTAATGCCCCCGCCGGATCGCTTCCTGGTCTTCGACAAAGAATTTCTGGAGGATTTGTCTCACTGGGTTTCCGTTGACCGAAAAATCGCCGCCAAGATCTTCGACCTCATTGAATCGGTCCGCCGCGATCCCTTTGCAGGGATCGGAAAGCCCGAACCACTCCGCCACCTCGGACCCGGAATCTGGTCGCGCCGCATCACCCAGGAACACCGTGTGGTTTACAGGGTAAAGGACGACCGCATTCTCTTCGCCCAAGCCCGCTACCACTACTGAAATTGATTGCCCCCACAGACGATGCCCACATCGGAAGACTTTTACTTGCAGCCGCCCGGTACTCCTCCTCAAAAGACTTCGCAAAGAGCCTCCGCCCCGCCTCACAAATTCAAACTATTGGTAGGGACGCCGGTCCCCGGCGTCCGAAAATCCTGCCACCCCCAAAAACGACCTCATCCAAAGCCGCTCCATTGAGCGGCGCACCACTTTATATTCAACAAGTGCTTGCACTGCTGTCCAAAATAACTCGCGCAGAGGCGCGGAGACGGCGGGGAAGATTCAATGAAAGTCCTCAAATCAGGCGGCACTGCACTCGTGCCATGATCAAAACCTTGATTGCTAACGATGCGAATTCATGCCCCCTAATCGCATTTCGCAAGGAAATTCTGTCTCTGCGCCCCTGCGCCTCCGTGCGAAAACTTGTCTTGGCCATGGGTGATTCGACATCATCTTTCTAATCAGCCTTCAAAAAAATGCCCGAAAACTCGCTGACTGACGATAACTGGACCACGGTGATTACTCCCAGTCAGGGACTTCTGCATATACCGTGGAAAGAACTCTGGGACTATCGGGAGTTGGTGATGCGCTTTGTGCACAGGGATTTTGTCTCGCGCTACAAGCAAACCATTCTGGGTTCCCTTTGGTATGTTCTCCAACCGTTGCTGACCAGCATCATGTTCACGGTAATTTTCAACAAAGTGGCGAAGATCCCGACCGGGGAAATCCCGCCCATGTTGTTTTTCATGGCCGGGACGGTCTGCTGGGGTTACTTCAACAACTGCGTTACCCAAACCGCCGGGACTTTTGTTTCCAATGCCGGCCTCTTCGACAAAGTTTACTTTCCGCGACTGGCGGTTCCGATTTCCCAACTCATTGTGAATCTCATTGGATTCGGAATGCAGATGGTGATGTTCCTCGGATTCTATATTTATTACTTGTTCCAGGGCGCCGGTATTGAAATGGGATGGAGAGTCGTGGTCCTGCCCGTTCTGATCGTTCAGATGGCGGCTCTCGGCCTGGGAGTTGGCTGCATTGTCTCCGCGGTGACAACACGCTTCCGCGACCTTCAGGTGATGCTCGGGTTTTTCATGCAACTCTGGATGTATGCGAGCTGCGTTGTTTACCCCCTTGATATTGTCCCCCCCGATTATCGCTGGATCTACGCCATCAACCCGATGGTATTCATTATCGAAGCGTTCCGGTTTGCTTTCATGGGCCAGGGGACCGTTTACCTCTGGCAGATCGTGATGAGCATGTTCGTGAGCATTATCACGGTGATTGTTGGCCTTGTGATGTTCAACAAGACGCAGAAAACCTGCGTTGACATTCTGTAAAACAAAGCGGACGCAAGATCGATCATGAGCGAAACCGTTATAAAAGTTCAGGGCCTGTCTAAAAAATACCGGCTCGGTGTCATCAACCGCCAAATGTTGGTGGACCAGATCGAGAGTTGGATTTGCCGCAAACTCGGCAGGCCCGACCCTCACGCGAAAGTCTTTGAAAAGGCCACCGACCGCATGCCGACACCCTATGATTTCTGGGCGCTCAAGGATTTGGATTTCGAGGTCCGGAGGGGAGATATAGTCGGAGTCATGGGACGAAACGGCTCGGGAAAATCGACCCTGCTCAAGCTTCTGTCCCGGATTACCTCCCCGACCAGCGGCGAAATCCGCATGAAAGGGCGGGTTGCAAGTCTTCTGGAGGTGGGGACCGGATTCAATTACGAACTCACCGGCCGCGAGAATGTGTATCTCAATGGAAGCATTCTCGGCTTGAAGCAAAAGGAAATCGATGACCGCTATGACCGCATCCGTGAATTCGCGGAAATTCCGGACTTCATGGATACTCCGGTCAAACGCTACTCGAGCGGAATGCGGGTCCGTCTGGCCTTCGCCGTCGCGGCCCATCTTGAACCTGAGATCCTTATCCTTGATGAAGTGCTTGCAGTAGGGGATGCAAAATTTCAGGAGAAGTGCTTGAGTCGGATTGAGGGAATAAAGAAAACTGGAGTAACAATTCTTTTTGTCAGTCATTCCTCGGACAGTGTTTTGAAATTGTGCAATCGCGGCATTCTTCTCGATGAGGGAAAATTGATTGCGGAAGGAACTGCAAAGGAAGTGGCTCATCAGTATATTGGCTCTCTCCATCTCTCGAAACAGGATCAACTCCCTGCCGGCGTCGTGGAAAGTTATGTGGGAATTTACGGAGGCAATATCGCCAAACGCCTGATGAAAGAATTTCCAGACGGCCACTTGGCATTCCAAGTTCCAGTTGAAACCCCGGAAGAAATCATTGCCGTGGATGTGGCATGGACATCTCGCACGCGGATGCAGGCGTTGCGGACCCAGCCCACATGGAACGGGGCTCCGGATATTGCCGTGCTGCTTGTCTCAAAGCACCGCTCGGAAGCCGAGGCAAACCGTATGATTTCTATGCTCATGAGAGCCGGGGCTAGCGAAACATGGATCGTGATGCCTGACGGCCGCATTCTCCGCTTCCTTATTGAATCGAGAGGATTTATGGGGTCTGGTCCCATGGATCACGCCATGAAACTGTAGGCCGCCCTTGGAAAGTTCCATGAAGTTCATTTGGAAACACGCTTTGGCCCGCCTGACAGCCAGCCTAACCGCGCAGCGGTATTTGCAGCAAACAATCGACACACTATTCTACTTCACCGGTGTCGGTGCCGGTGGAAGCCCCGATTCCAGCGGCGAAGCCTGCCTCCTTGATACCGTGTTAGGGGACGATCAATCAAGCCTCCCTCAAAAATGCGTGTTTGATGTCGGGGCCAATAACGGAGGCTTTATAAAAATGCTCATGAAGAACCTTGATGGACGCAAGGTCGCCATTCATGCCTTCGAGCCTGGAAGGGTCGCTTTCGATGCCCTAGCCGCCAACACAATCGGAATCCCCGATTTGAAACTCAACAACTTTGGCCTTGGCGCTGCCTCCGGGGAGATGACCCTCTATTACTCTGAGCCTGGCTCCGCTCTTGCATCGCTCACGAAACGGCGCCTCGATCATTTCCGGAAGCACTCGGTCGAACCGCAAACCCCGAAATCTGAAACTGTGCGGATCGAGACGATAGATGCCTATTGCCGGGAGAACAGCATTCAGACGATAGATTTGTTGAAAATAGATGTCGAGGGCCACGAACTGGATGTGTTGGCTGGGGCAAAAGATACTCTCCATTCGGGAATCGTCCGCTTTCTGACATTCGAGTTCGGAGGCTGCAATATCGATACAAGGACGTTCTTTCAAGACTACTGGTATTTTTTCAAACAATTTCCCGGGTGCGAGATTTTCCGGATGACACCATCAAATTACCTCCTGCCCATCAGGAAATATCTCGAAACAATGGAACAGTTCCGGGCTTCAAATTTTCTTGTCAAGCTCCCGCCTCTCCGGCGGGTCGCAGGGACTTATAACCTGTGAACGCCCTTGCCCTTAAAGCATGGGTGCGCCGCAGGTATTCGAGCCGCAACCCCGCTGGGTGAAGCCAGGGTTCCAGCACGAGCGCGTGATATTCAAAATCTCCCGTCGATTTACAATTGTCTGTTCACCGTCTTCCGGGCCTTGAGAGTCTTTGTCCATGCTGTAAATGATCCGCAGAACCCTGAACTTGATCAGAAGGATTCCCTGCGGCGGCTTTGGGCGATCTCGGACCACCGGCATAAGCTGGTTAGCAGCCCCAGTGAGGCCGAACTATGCATGGTCTGCAATATCAGCGGCCCGAACTGGTTTGAAGCCCTCCGTCGCGATGTCGTCGTCGGGGCCTGCCCGGAAAAATGTTTCGCCATTCACGACGGAGATGTTGCGATGCCCCTGCTCCACGGTATTTACACCTCGGCCATCAAGCCGATGCAAAGATTCCGCAGAATTCGGGGAGGAGCTTACAACCTATTCCCGAAAGCCACCAGAAATCCCGTCCTGGAAGATTGTGACGGCAAAGCTTTCAACCACAAAAAAACAAAACTCGCCTGCTTCTGGGGGCAAAACAGTTCAAGCGTAAGAAGAAATCTTTTTCTGGCCGGAAACGACCCTGAGATTGAAATTTTCGACACCACGGGGCGTTTCACCGCATTTGCGGGTGTTGTCGGACTCGCTAATGAATATCATTCGAAATACGTCGAAAGTCTTTTGCGCTCTAAGTTTGCCATTTGCCCCAGAGGGGTCAGCCCCTCCAGCATAAGGCTTTTTGAGGCGATGAGGATGGGTGTGTGCCCGGTGATCGTCTCGGACGCATGCCTTCTTCCGAGCGGCCCCGATTGGAGTGCGTTTGCGCTGTTTCTCGAAGAGTCCCGCGTGGGCGAATTGCGGCCTTTCCTCAGGCACCACGAAAAGTCATTCGCCTCGATGGGAGAGCTCGCAAGGGCCGCCTACGAAGAGCACTTCGATGACGCGGTCTATTTCAACTACCTCGTCGATCAAATGGCTGCCATCCGATCCAGCCAGGCAATTCCAGAACGGATCTTTTGGGCTCTGAGGAACATCCAAGTGAAAATCTACGAAAAGCAGGAGGTCCCGCTCAAAAACTGGAAATGCCTGAGATGCGCCTGAACGAGATTATGGCTTATGGATAGTTCCGTCCCGAACGCATGGCTTCGCGAATTTGATTCCGGCATGGAGTTTTGTTCGGACTATCCGAAGAACCCTGCTGCCGACGACTGGAGAACGGTGAGGGAGCGTTTCGCCGAGGCGATGGAAAATTCCGGCTCACACCCGATAATCCCTAAAATCATTCACCAGATTTGGCTCGGGGGAGGCCTGCCCGAAGAAAACCGCCGTTTGATGGCCAGACTAAAGAAGCTCAACCCCGGCTTCGAACACAAACTGTGGAACGAATCCAACATCGATTTCGAACTGGAGACCGGCAATCTTTTGCACGAATTGTCGAATCCGGGCCAGAAGTCGGATGTCTTGCGATACGAGATCCTGAAGCGATTCGGCGGAATCTATGCCGACCTCGACTTTTACGCGATCCGTTCTTTCGATTCGCTATTGTTCCTGAATTTCTTTACCGGAATCGTTTATCACCACGAACCCTCTCTCGCCAACGGTCTCATCGGCTGCATCCCAAACCACCCGATCACTGCGGAATGCCTCGAGAGGGTCCACTTCGCTTCGGAAGCCCCCGACTTTTCGCGAATAATGGAAACCACCGGCCCATTTATGCTGACAAAGGTTTTCATGGAGAATTTTCATGAACACCAGGGGGCAGTAGCCTTGCCAAACTCCTACTTCTATCCCTATCCGAACGATAGTCGATACAGAACTCTCGGGGAGGATTTTCAGCGGTATGTAAAACCGGAAACCATTTGTGTCCACCTTTGGCACTGCTCATGGATGAAAGACGTGAAAAACCGAAAATCCAGCTGGATCGATCTCCTAAAAAACAAACTCAAATTCAGCAAAGCGCGCTGGTATTGGGAAACTATGGCGTGCGGCTTGGAGATTGACCTCGCAGGTCTTCTCCGCCGCGCGAAAGCCTTCCCCTCATTTTATCGCGAACTCCAGAAGTTCAAACGCCTGACAGATTGGACCATTCAAGTGGAGCCAAGGCTGGGGGACCGGGAGGAGCCCGCCGGATCGCTCGGGGAATACTTCTGGCAGGATCTATTCGTCGCCCGCAGGATTCTGGAACTCTCTCCCGAACGCCACATCGACGTGGGGTCCCGGATCGACGGGTTCGTCGGACATCTCGCGTGCAGCCGGAAAGTCGAAGTTCTCGACATCCGTCCGCTCACCGAAATCATTCCGGGAGTCACATTCCACCAGATCGATATCACGAGGCTCCCGGATTCTTGGAAAAGCTCGGCCGACTGTTTGACCTGCCTTCATTCCATCGAACATTTCGGGCTTGGCAGATACGGGGATCCCATCGACCCATCGGGGTGGATATCCGGTTTGTCCAATCTTGCACTGATTGTTCGTCCGGGTGGCCGCCTCATTTTGTCCACGCCGGTCGGTAGCGAGAGAGTCAAGTTCAACTCCCACCGGATTTTTCATCCATCGACTATCGCGCGTCATGCATCGGACTTCGGTCTGCGTCTGGATCGCTTCTCGTATCTTTCCCACGGCCATACTCCCGGAGCGCCGGTGATTGATTCGAAGAATTTTCCGGCAGACTTTGCCTTGCTGGCTTCCCAAAAATACAGCCTGGGTATTTTTGAGTTTTCCAAATCTGCGTGAAAAAAGTAGTAATATTGACCGGCAAGTCCGGAGACCTCTGCAACCGCCTGTTCCGCTTTGCAAGATTTTATTGCGCGAAACCTCGCGGAGTACTCCTGCTTGATATCACGTTTTATCAGTTCGCATATTTATTTAGTCCCAAATCTTTCCTGTGGAAAAGCTTTTTCCTATTGCTCAGGTTGCTGGACAACAAACGCTTTGCGGGTCTTGTTCGCATCTTGCAGAGTCTGCCCGGTATCCAGAAAGCAGACCCCACCAGACTGGGTTCCGAAACCAGCAACCGGACTCTCTCAAGATTCTATGAATACGTGCTGGAGGCAACCAGTCGTGTGATTTTGGTGGAAGAAAACACCTTCTATTTGGTGGCCGACCACGAAAACGAGGAAGCCGCGGCTGCTTTGAAGAAGATTTTCAATCTTAAGAAAAAATACACAAAGGAGTGCGCCCGTCTTTTCCAACAATGTGACACCACTCGGATAACCGTTGGCGTCCACCTGCGCAGGAGAGACTATCGAACGTTCGCCGGCGGGAGGTATTTTTTCGACAACCAACAATACCGCGGGTTTCTCTCCCAACTGCAATCTGCGAACCCGTATCCTGGAAAGCTAGAGTTTCTCCTCGTCTGCGAGGAACCACTTGAAATAGCCGATTTTCGTCCTCTGGAGGTGAAGTGCTTCGGCCCTTCAAGTATCGGGGTGGATCAGGCCTTGCTATCCGCCTGCAATTTTATCGTGGGTCCGCCGAGCACTTTCAGCGGTTGGGCAGCCTTTCTGCATCGCATTCCTCGGGCGGAGATCCAATCCCGCAATCAGTCCATTTCTTGGGCGGATTTCAAAGAGACGAGTTGCAATTACATTTCGATTTGAAACCGAATGGATGAAACGGCGTTTCTTGAAAATTATTAATAGAGTGCGGGCCGCTTTCGAAGTTAAGGCGCCGGACATCTTCCGGTTGGCCCCGCCTTCAACGCCCCGCGGGACGGTCGTGATTTCCTACCTCCTTTGGCCGTTTCTCGAAGGGATTGATTCCCCCAAGGCCAGAGGTCATACAAACGCTTGGGAAGCGGTGGCCATGGCACATGTGTTTTTGGAATTGGGCTACAAAGTGGAAATTATCGACTGGCAGAACCGATCATATCTTCCACCGGACGATTGCCGGGTCGTTATTGATATTGACTCAAATATCGAACGCTGGAATGCGCTTCTCCCGAAAGGTTGCCTGAAAATCTTTCATGCCACGGGACCCCATTGGATTCAGAGCAACATCGGAGAGTTGACCAGGATTGAAGCGATACGGCGCAGGAAAGGCGTGTCCCTGCTCCCCAGGAGGCAGGTCCAGTACAATCGCGGCGCCGAGTTGGCTGACCACATAACGGTCCTGGGGAACGATTACACAATCCTGACCTATCAACCCGCCAAGATTCCCATTACACGGATCCCAATTTCTTCCGCTTATGAATATCCGTGGCCGGAGAACCGGAATTTTGAGTCGGCGCGAAAGAATTTCTTCTGGCTCAGCAGCTACGGAATGGCCTGGAAAGGACTCGATTTGGCCTTGGATGCTTTTGCGGAAATGCCGGATCTGCATTTGACCGTTTGCGGACGTCCGGAAAAGGAACCGGATTTTTTTGAAATATACAAAAAGGAATTGCTCCACACGGCAAACATCAAACTTGTCGGGTGGATGGATCTTTCTTCCGCCGAATTCCGTGGCATGGCCGAGACTCATGCCTCCGTTGTTCAACTGGGAAGTGCGGAGGGGGGCGGCGGAAGCGCCATCCACTGCATGCATGCGGGAATGATCCCGATCTGCACGCCGGAGAATTCCATCGATCTCATGGATTTCGGTTATCTTGTTGATCCACCGACTGTCGAGCGCGTGAAGCAGGTGTGCCGCCAGATTTCAACATCCCCGCCTTCCGCCCTGGAAGACCGCGCCCGCGCCGCCTATGCGCACGTGAATCGTGTTCATACAAGGAATTCGTTCGCGCAGAGTTTTCGTTCTTTCGCGGAAAGCCTCCAAAATAGAATCGTGGCCTGAGAGGCTTCGAAATACATGACAAAGTTGCCGCCGCGTTCTCCAAAGTATCGGGACCCGTTGACCATCGCCGCCGGAATGCAAGAGCGTCTTCTCGCCTTGGATATTGCCAGGGGACTTGCCGCCCTGGTCGTTGTTTTCTGGCACTGGCAACATTTCTTTTTTGAAAATAACCGCATCTCGCCGGATTTTGAGAGATCCAGACAGCCGTTCTACACGGCACTCTCCACGATTTACCAACAAGGAGGCCATGTCGCTGTGCTGTTTTTCTTTTCCCTTTCCGGTTTCATATTTTACTGGCTGTATTCGGATGCCGTTAAAAACCGAAGGTGTTCCGCATGGGAGTTTTGTGTTCTGAGGTTCGCGCGACTGTATCCCCTTTTCTTCGCAACACTTGTGGTGGTGGGTGTTCTTCAGGCGATCCACTATTGGAAAACTGGATCCACTTTTGTTTATGAGAACAACGACATCCGGCATTTTGTTCTAAACCTTTTTCTTGTGCCGTACTGGGGCTTTGAAAACGGGTTTTCTTTCAACGGCCCCGCGTGGTCCATCTCGACCGAGGTTGGCCTTTATGTTGTCTTTTTCGTTCTGACTTCGTTGGGATTTCAAGGGTGGAAGAGCCTTTTAGTGTTCCTTTTTACGATTCCCGTGCTGGAACGATCCGGGATCGACCGAAGATGGTCGATCCCGCTGGAGTCCTTTTTTGCGGGTGGTCTGGCCTGCCACGCCATCAGGTTTTACCTTTCTTCAAGGCTCAAATCCTCAGCCGGGAATTGGCTCGTTTTTTCGTCTGCGGCAGCTATCTGGCTGGTGCTGGTTTTGGGCGAGCCCGCGACATTCGCCCGATTTGACCATCACCGCCTGTATGCAAGGCTGCTGTTTCCATTGACCATCATGGCGCTTGTGATTTCCGATCGCCCTCTCGGTCGCAAATTGGTTCCTTTCCGCTGGGTCGGAGATATCAGCTATTCGTCCTACCTGATTCATTTTCCGCTGCAGATTCTTTTTGTTCTCGTCTTTGTTATGTGTGGGTGGGAGCGAGAGGCATTTTACTCGCCGACCACTTTGATTGTCTTTTTCCTTGTCCTCCTCCCGGCTTCGTATTTGGTCTTTCACGGCTTCGAGCGCCCACTCCAAAATGCCATCCGGAAACGACTTTTAACCGCAAAGTGATGAAATCAAAAAAGAATGCCTGAAGTTACAATCAACAGCAAATTCGGTCATGCCATGTTCCGGACGATCCGAGGCTATTCTTTCCGAAAAATATTGGAAATTGGATCTTTCGATGGAGACGGGTCCACGCAGGTTTTGATCGCCGCTTTGAGGGGAATCCCCGAACCGGCGCTGACCTGTCTTGAGATGAGAACGGACCGGTTTGCGAACCTACTTCAAAACACCTCGGCGTTTCCCTGGGTCCGGGCAATCAACGGATCTTCGATTTCGTGGAGTTCTTTTACGGGAAAGGATTTCGACCGGGAGATCCTTCCCCATCTGAAAGGCCATGCCGAGCCGGACCCGGAAGTCATTCGGACATGGTGGGAGGACGACCGACAGTTGATGCAAAGTTGCTCCGAAGGGTTTCTGGAAACCAACAACGAGGTCTATGATGCTGTGCTGATCGATGGGGGCGAGTTCACCGGTTACGATGAGTTCC
>Ga0114939_10000665_pt1 | contig 28519 bp, 22 predicted proteins | sample AshMeaCrysSpring_FD_87196 | JGI IMG/M metagenome (GOLD analysis project Ga0114939, IMG submission 87196) | Groundwater microbial communities from Big Spring, Nevada to study Microbial Dark Matter (Phase II) - Ash Meadows Crystal Spring | ecosystem: Environmental > Aquatic > Deep subsurface >...
AAATAGCTCCTCTATTTAATGTGAGCCAGGATCCCGTCCAACTCATCCAGGCTGTTGTACGCGATCACCAGCTTGCCCTTGCCGCTGGTCTGGGCGTGCTGCAGCGAGACCCGGGCGCCGAGCTTGTCGGCCAGGTCCTGCTCCAGCCTGGAGATGTTCGGGTCGCCGCGGCTGTCGTCGTCGTCATCCTTGCGCTTGGCCTTGTCACCGTGGGCCAGCATCCGCTTCACGAGGGCTTCGGTCTCGCGAACCGAGAGCCCTTTCTTCGCGACCAGCGCACCGACCTCTGACTGCTGGCGCGCGTTGGTGAGCCCCAACAGCGCGCGCGCGTGACCCATCTCCAGCTGCCGCTGCTCGACCAGGGCCTTCACGTCGTCGGCCAGTTCGAGCAGGCGCAGCAGGTTGCTGACCGACGCGCGTGAGCGGCCGACGGCGTCGGCGGCCTGCTGGTGCGTGACCTCGAATTCACGGATCAGGCGGTCGAGCGCGCGCGCTTCCTCGAGGGGGTTGAGGTTCTCGCGCTGGATGTTCTCGATCAGCGACATCGCCACCGCGGCTTCGTCGGGCACGATGCGCACGACGGCCGGGATATCGTGCAGCCCCGCCATCTGCGCGGCGCGCCAGCGACGCTCGCCCGCGATGATTTCGTAGCGGATTGGCTCGCCCGTGCGTTGCGCGGCCAGCGGTCGCACGACGATCGGCTGCACCACGCCCTGGGCCCTGATCGAGTCGGCCAGCTCCTGCAGGCTCTCGGGACGCATGTCGAGACGCGGCTGATAGCGTCCGCGCTGCAGCAGGTCGATCGGGACGCGCGTCATCTCTTCGTCGCGGGGCGCGCCGGGACGGACACCCGCCGGAGCGGCCGTGGCCGGGCTGCTGCCACTGGCGGCGGCGGTGCCGTCGACGGGGTGGTCAGGCGCGGCGGCGGCAGGCCGCGCGGCGGGCGGCGGCGTGACGGATCCGAGCAGGGCTTCGAGTCCCCGTCCGAGGGAGGGTCGCTTGGTTGCCATAGCGCACTATTATGCCGCCCGCGGAAATGGGGACGTTACCCGATTTCCACTTTCAGCCGCGGGCCATGAGGCGGACGCTTTGGACTTGCGGGCCGACGCCGGGAAATCGGGCAGCGTCCCCATTTTCCGGAGCAGAGCTCCGTTCAAGGGTTTTGGCTGTCTTCGACTTCGTTGGCCGACGGACCTGCCAGTGCTTCTTCCTCACGCCGGATCATCTCGCCGGCGAGCGCGAGGTACGCGAGTGCGCCGCGGGAATCCTTGTCGTGGAAAAGCACGGCCTTGCCAAAGCTCGGCGCCTCGGCGAGGCGCACGTTGCGCGGGATCACCGTGCGGAACACCTTGTCGCCGAAGTGCAGCATCAGCTGGCCCGACACTTCGTTCGACAAGTTATTGCGCGGGTCGTACATGGTGCGCAGGATGCCTTCGAGCTCGAGGTCCGGGTTGACGCTGGCCCGGATCTGCCCGATGGTCGTCATCAGGGCCGAGAGTCCTTCCAGCGCGTAGTACTCGCACTGCATGGGCACCAGGACGCTGTCGGCCGCGACGAGCGCGTTCAGCGTGAGCAGGTTCAGCGACGGCGGGCAGTCGATGATGATGACCTCGTACTGGTCGCGCACTGGTTTCAGCGCATTGCGCAGGCGCACCTCGCGGCCGATCACGCTCATGAGCTGCACCTCCGCGGCGACCAGATCCTGGTTGCCCGGCAGCAGCATGAAGTTGCCGGGATCGACCCGGACGAGAGCAGCGGCCATTTCGCATTCGTTGAGCAGCACGTCGGTGGTCGAGCGCTCGAGGCTCGACTTGTCGACGCCGCAACCCATCGTCGCGTTGCCCTGCGGGTCGCAATCGATCAGCAGCACCTTGCGCTGCGTGGCGGCAAGCGACGCGGCGAGGTTGACGGACGTGGTGGTCTTGCCGACCCCGCCCTTCTGGTTGGCGACTGCGATGACACGCTTCATGGGAGGGGCAAGGATACCCTGAATGGGGACAGAGCCCTATTGGCGAGTGCGCCTGCAAATAGGGCTCTGTCCCCATTCAGGAACACTCAGATTTTCTTGTGGGAATGTGCCAGTTCGACCAGGTGCCGTTCCTCGTCCAGCCCCGGGACGTGCAGCGGGTGCACGGCAATGACCTTCCAGCCGTTCAGCTTGCGGGCCAGTTCGTCGGTCGGATAGCGACCCTTCATGGCCAGCAATCGGCCGCTACCTGCCACGAGGCCGCCTGCATTCCGGACCAGGTCCTCGATCGGCCCCACCGCACGCGCGATCACGCAATCGAAGCGGATATCGGGCTTATAGGTTTCGGCGCGGGACTGCACCACTTCGACATTCGGCAACTGCAGCGTGTCGCACACGTGCTCGAGGAAGCGGCACTTCTTGCCGATCGACTCGACCAGAGCGAATTGGATGCCCGGCGCCGCGATCGCGAGCGGAATCCCCGGAAACCCCGCACCGCTGCCGACGTCGGCGACACGGGTGCCGCGCAGCCACGGCAGCAGCGACAGGCTGTCGAGCACGTGCTTGGTGACCTGCGCCGGCCGCTCGCGGATGGCCGTCAGGTTCATGCGCGTGTTCCAGTCGTCGAGCAGGTCGAGGTGCGCGACCAGCTTTGCGCACTGCATCTCGTCCAGATCGATGCCCAGGCCGCGCGCGCCGTCGATGAGGGAGGTCATCGGGCAAGGATACAGCAGCCATCACGCAGGACCCTCACCCCAACCCTCTCCCGCTGATGCGGGAGAGGGAGCAGGAACCTCTCCCGCTGGCGCGGGAGAGGGAGCGGAACCCTCACCCGCCGTCGACGGGCTGCAGGTTGTCGTCCGAATTGCGGTCGATCCACTTGTTGAACGGATCGACGCCCGCGAATTTCGGCTGCTGCGCCGAGACCAGCCGCAGCGTTTGCCTGCCACTGCGCACCGGCATCCGCTCGACCGCAATCACGCTCGACTTGTCGTAGCCCGCGCGGCCCGGTTCCACCGTGAACAGTCCGACGTCGAGCGTCTCTGCCATCGGCGCTTCGGTCTCCTTGCCCTTGCCGTCGGCGTAGAGCTTGCGCGCCTCGACCTCCAGCGTGACGTCCCAGCGCCCGTCCTTGCGCTGCGTCGACTTCGCTTCGACTACGCGCACGTCATAGAGCGTGATGCGCTCGAACAGGTCCGTGATCAGCTGCTGCCGATCAGGGCCCGCCTGCTCGCGGAACCGCTTGATCAGGTCCGTCGGGTTCGCATACGGCGTCGGCTTGAACGCGAACTCGTCGATCAGCCCGCGCAGCGCCGCATTCACCCGGTCGGCGCCGATCTGGTCCTTGAGCAAGTACAGCGCGAGGCCGCCCTTCTGGTAATGGATGTAGGGCTGGTTCTCCACGCGGTCGAGCGGCAGCTCCTCGAGCACCTCACCGCCGCGCTGGCGCAGGTAGCGGTCGAGCTCGTACATGAGGAACTTGCGGATCTGCTCCGGACCGTACATCTGCTCCATCACCATCAGCGCCGAATACTGCGCGAGCGATTCGACGATGAAGGTCCCGCCCTGCTGGTCCGCGCTGATCACCTGGTGGCCCCACCACTGGTGGCCGACTTCGTGCGCCGTGATGTAGGTGACCATGTCGATCTTCTCCGGATCGCGATAGTCGGCGATGAAGCCGATGCCTTCCGAGTAAGGGATCGTGTTGGCGAAGCTCTGCGCGAAGTCGGCGTATGCCGGGAACTCGAGGATGCGCACCTGCCGGAACTGGAACGGGCTGAAGTGCGCAGTGAAGTAGTCGAGCGAGGCCTTCATCGCAGTGTGCATGCGCTCGACGTTGTAGCCGTGCGCGGGGTCGTGATAGACCGCGAGATCGACGTCCTGCCAGCGGTCGGTAGCCACGGCGTAGCGCGCCGACTGCACCGAGAAGAAATTCTGGATCGGCGCGTCACTCCTGTAGCGGATCGTGCGACGGCCATTCGCAGTCGCGTCCGAGACCTTATATCCCGGCGCCACCGGCACCTGGTCCGCCGACGTCGACACCGTGATGTCGGCATTCACCCAGTCGGAGTCACGGCGCAGGCCGTTGAACTGCCGCGCGGATTCGTCCTCGAGTTTCGCCGGACGCAACTCCGGCGGCAGGCCATACTTGCGGCGCTTGGCGCGGTCCTGCAGCAAACCGTCACGACTCATGCCGAGCGCCGGCGCGATCTCGGTGTTGTCGAGGAACGTGCCGTTGTCGACGATCCGTTGCTCGTTCTGCAAGTTGCGGAAGCCGCGCTGCTCGCGCACGCCTTCGAACGTGATCGTGCGCGACTCCATTGGCGCGAGCGGTTGCTCGTAGCGATAGATACGGTAGTCGTGGTCGACGTAGTCCTGCTCGAGCTTGCCGCCCTCCACGTCCAGCGCCGTGATGCGGAACGGCCGCTGCCACCGCACGTGCACGTGATCGAGGGGCTGGCCGGTGCGGTTCTGCACGATGAACTTGCCGTGCACCACGGCTCGCGGCTCCTCAGGGTACAGCGCGACGTCGAGCGTCACGTCGGTGATGCGCGGCTGCGGCACCGCCTCGTAGCCGATCAGCGCTTTCTCGTAGTCCGCCTGCTGGCACTCGCGGTCGAGCGTCGTCAGGTACGGGTTCAGGACCTTGGTGTTGCAGTAGATCCAGGCGCCCAGCCCGCCCATGGCGAGCAACGCGACGGTCATGAGCGCTGCCGCGGTGCCGCTGATGCGACGGGGAGCGAGCTGCATCCGCTTGACGAGCGGTGCCCCCACGCCGCGACGCCATAACGCGTAGGCGATCACGGCCAGCACCGTCGCGCCCGCGGCCCAGTAGGCGCAGAACCACCACGCGAAGCGGCCGAAGTCGCCTTGGCCGTTCATGTCCGAGAGCGGCGTCGACGGCGTGCCTGCGTACTGGTACAGGTTGTTCTCGAAGCCGAGCCGGTCGAGCGTGATGCTGGCGACGATGAAGACCAGCATCAGCATCCAGCCGACGACCTTGTGCGGCACCAGCGTCTGCATGAACACGGCCAGCACCGCGTAGAGCACGACCGTGGCGGTCCACGGCAGCACGTACCATGCGAAGTACTTGCCCAGCTCGAAGTCGAAGTAGCCCTTGAGCGCCTGCACCGCGATGGCCGCGAGCGCGCTGGCCGCGAGCGTGCCGAACAGCACCAGCGAGATCGCGATGACCTTGGGCACCATGAAGGCCCAGTCCGGCGCGGGCGTCGCGTCGACGATCTCGTGCATGCGGCGTTCGCGGTCGCGCCAGACCAGCTCGCCGGCGTAGTAGATCGCGATGACCAGCGGGATGATCGTGAACGAGCCGAGCAGCGCCTCGATCATGCTGCGCGTGACCGGGTGGATCGTGTTGCCGTAGAGCTCGTCGGCGAACCACAGCGAACCCATCGAGTTCACGAAGCCGATGCCCAGCAGCACGATGAAGGCAGGGCTGCGGATCGCAGCGGCGATGTCGAACCGCGTGAGCGCCCACAGCGCGTTCCATCCCGCCTTGCCGTCGGCGGTCGGTCGCGCGATCGGTCCGGCGGCGGCACGCGCGGCGGACGGAGCGGTTGCGTCGGACGGGTCATCCGGTTGGGTGCGCGCGGCCGGCATGCGGCTGCCCTTGGTCCGGCTCGAGTACAGGGCCCACGCCACGCCCAGCAGCGCGAACGCGACGCCGATCCAGATGACGCGGTTCCAGACGATCAGGCCCGCGAAGTCCGGCAGACGCGTGTTGCGGTCCGCTGCGGTCCAGTAGCGCGTGGCCTCCTCGTACGCGCCGAGCCCGAACGGATCGACCAGCGCGACCAGCGTCAGATACTCGGGGCGCGAGAAGAAGTTGACTGTCACCAGGTACAGCATCAGGAAGGCGATGACGGCGACGTACGTCCACATCATCGAGCGCGTCGCGGTGGCGACCGCGAAGAACCCGGCGCCGACCACGAACAGCGTCGGTACGCAGATCAGCAGGTAAGTGTAGGCGTAGTGGCCCAGGTTGAACGCGCCGAGCGTTTCCGGATCGAGCCAGGGCATCGCCGCGCCGATGATCATGCCAAGCGGCACGCTGAGGAACAGCAGGCAGCCGACGAGGAACGCGCCAGCGAAGCGGCCGTAGAGGTAGTCGAAGCGCGAGATGCGCGTCGAATGCACGATCGGGCCGAAGCCCGTTTCGTCGTCGCGCAACACGACGTTGGCGACGAACGCCGTCATGATGAAGACCGAGAAGACGCTCATCACGAGCAGCGTCTGCGCGATGGCGTACGGCGAGTTCTTCCAGACGTTGCCACCTGAGCCGATACTGACGTTGTCGGACGCCGTGGCCGCGAACGTCAGCATGAAGAACAGGGCGAACGTCACCCAGAACGCGGGCGACTTGAGCTGGTAGCGCAGCTCGAACGTGGCGATCGATCGGAACATGGCGCGGCTCTCAGGCCGCGGCGCGGCGCGCGCCGGCGAGTGTCGAGAAGTAGACGTCCTCGAGCCCGCCCTCGACGGCCTCGAATCCTGGGCCGGGGTTCGCGTCGGCCAGCACGTGGATCACCGTGCGTCCGCCAAACAGGCGCGTCGCGATCACCTGGTGGTCGCGGCGGTGCGCCTCGAGCTCGTCCTTGCCGATGGTCTTGCGCCAGACGCGGCCGTGCATCGACGCGATCAGCTCGAGCGGCGCACCTGTCTGCACGATGCGGCCGCTGGCGATGATCGCCATGCTGGGACACAGGTCGGCGACGTCTTCGACGATGTGCGTCGAGAGGATCACGACCACGTTCTCGCCGATCTCGGCGAGCAGGTTGAGGAAGCGGTTGCGCTCTTCCGGGTCGAGGCCCGCCGTCGGCTCGTCCACGATGATCAGCTGCGGCTGGCCGAGCAGCGCCTGGGCGATGCCGAAGCGCTGGCGCATGCCGCCCGAGAATCCGGCGAGCGCTTTCTTGCGCACGTCCCACAGGTTGACCTGGTGCAGCAGCGCCTCGACGGCCTCGCGGCGTTGCTTCCCGTTCGAGTACCCCTTGAGCACCGCGAGGTGGTCGAGCATGTCGAGCGCCGTCACCCGCGGGTACACCCCGAAGTCCTGCGGCAGGTAGCCGAGCGTGCGGCGAAGAGCTTCCGGACTCGCGAGCACGTCGATGGCGTCGAAGCGGATCGCGCCCGAGGTCGGGATCTGGAGGGTCGCGATGCAGCGCATCAGCGACGACTTGCCCGCCCCGTTCGGCCCCAGCAGGCCGAACATGCCGCGCGGAATCTCGAGCGTGACGCCGTCGAGTGCGCGAGTGCCGTTGGGGTAGACGTGGGTAAGGGCGTCGATACGCAGCATGGCCTGGCTCCCTGTTTGTGCCGGTGACGTGCCGGTCGTTCTGGGGTGCAAGCCTAAGTTTTGATTGGTGTTGTAGTCAACTAGAACACTAAATTCATGAACGCACGAGGTGCCGCGCTGGCTCGGCACCGGCCTTCAGTTGTGCACGGTCAGCGAGACCAACTCGTTGATCGGCAAAGCTTCGAGCCGTGAACGATCGAGCATGACCGCCGTGATCTTCCTGGCCTGCGCGGCGGGGAAGTGCGCGGTCACGCTGGCGACGAAACGGTCACGGATGCGGTCAGCGTCGGCCTCGTCCAGCAGGAGGTGCGGGTGCGAAGGCGGAACTGGCGCGGGCGCGACCGTATCCACAACGGAATCCTCCGCCATCGCTGTCAGCGCGATGCGCACCCCGCGGGCATTGGCGTCACCCAACCACCAGCGCGCGCGCGGTGCCGTGCTCGCGCTGATCTCGCCAGCGGCCAGTTCAATCGCACGCACGCGCTGTACCTCCGTCGCTCCGAGCATCGACGCGATTGCAGCCGCGACGTCGATGCGCACGGCGTCGCGTCGGTCGACGGTAGTTGCGGACGTGGAGCCCGTTGCAGCGACCGCGGCAGGCGACGGCCCCAGCGAGTCGAGCAGGAATGCGAGCAAGTCGCGACCGGAGGCGGGCGCACGACCCTCCGCGAGCGCCTTGCGTGCCTGGAAATCCGCCACGCTGAGCAGCGCACCGACCGTGTCCGCCAGATGACCGCGCGGTGTCGCGAGCGCCGCATCCTGCTGGTTGCACCAGCCGATCATCGTGCCGAGGTTGAACGCGGCCTGCACCGGATCGAGCTGCAGCGACGTGCCGGGCACGCGCGCGCCGAACGTCATCGTCGCGCCCGGCACGACCGGACCGAGCAGCCGCATGCAGGCGGCTTGCTGCAGCGACTGAAACGCGCAGGCAAGCGAGTCGAGCAGGCCGTAATACGCAGCTTCGCCAGTCACGTGTGGAACACGTCGAACGTCAGGCCGTCGGCACCCGCACGCGGCCTTCCATCAGGATGCGCGCGCTGCGGCTCATGCTCGCCTTGGTCACGGTCCATTCCCCGCTCACCTGCGCTGCCTCTGCGCCCACGCGCAGCGTGCCTGAAGGATGCCCGAACCGTACCGCCGTACGGCTACCGCCGCCGGCTGCAAGGTTCACGAGCGTGCCAGGGATCGCGGCCGCCGTGCCGATCGCGACCGCCGCCGTGCCCATCATCGCGTGATGGAGCTTGCCCATCGAGAGCGCGCGCACCAGCAGGTCGACGTCCCTGGCCGCGATGGTCCTGCCGCTCGACGCCACGTAATCCTGCGGCGGCGCGACGAATGCGATCTTCGGCGTGTGCTGGCGCTGCTGCGCCTCCTCCGGCGTCTTGATCAGGCCCATGCGCAGCGCGCCCGCGACGCGGATCTGTTCGAAACGCGCGAGCTGGACCGGGTCGCCGTTGATCGCTTCGCGCAGCTCGGTTCCGGTATAGCCGATGTCAGCTGCGTTCACGAACACCGTGGGAATGCCCGCGGTGATCATGGTTGCCTTGAACGTGCCGATCCCGGGCACGACGAGATCGTCTACGAGGTTGCCCGTCGGGAACATCGAGCCGCTGCCTTCGCCTTCGTCGGACGGGTCGATGAACTCGAGCACGATCTCGGCCGCGGGGAACGTGACGCCATCGAGCTCGAAGTCCCCGGTCTCCTGCACCTGGCCGTCGGTCACCGGTACGTGCGCGATGATCGTCTTGCCGATGTTGGCCTGCCAGATGCGCACGGTGCAGGTGCCGTTGCGCGGGATACGCGACGGATCGACGAATCCCGCGTGGATCGCGAACGCGCCGGCCGCCGTCGAGAGGTTGCCGCAGTTGCCGCTCCAGTCGACGAACGCCTTGTCGATCGAGACCTGGCCGTACAGATAGTCGACGTCGTGATCGGGGCTCACGCTCTGCGACAGGATCACGCACTTACTGGTGCTGGAGGTGGCACCGCCCATGCCGTCGATGTGCGCGCCGTAAGGATCAGGGCTGCCGATCACGCGCAGGAAGAGCCTGTCGCGCGCTGCACCCGGCACCTGCGCGGCCAGCGGCAGGTCCTGCAGGCGGAAGAACACGCCCTTGCTGGTACCGCCGCGCATGTAGGTGGCGGGGATGCTGATCTGGGGCGGGAACCTCATGCTGCACCCGCCAGGAAGTCCTTGGCGAATCGCTGCAGCACGCCGCCCGCATCATAGATCGACACTTCCTCGGCCGTGTCAAGGCGGCAGGTCACGGGCACCTCGACGCGCTCGCCGTTGTGCCGATGAATGACGAGCGTCAGGTCCACGCGCGGCCCGCGCTCACCGATCACGTCATAGGTTTCGGTGCCATCGAGCGCCAGTGTCTTGCGGTTCGTGCCCGGCTTGAACTCGAGCGGCAGCACGCCCATGCCGATCAGGTTCGTGCGATGGATGCGCTCGAAGCCTTCGGCGACGATCGCCTCCACGCCCGCGAGCCGTACGCCTTTCGCGGCCCAGTCGCGCGACGAGCCCTGGCCGTAGTCGGCGCCTGCGATGATGATCAACGGCTGCTTGCGGTTCATGTAGGTCTCGATCGCTTCCCACATCCGCATCACCTTCGCGTCGGGTTCAACGCGGGCGAGCGAGCCCTTCTTCACCTTGCCGTCGACCACGGCCATCTCGTTGAGCAGCGTCGGGTTCGCAAACGTCGCGCGTTGCGCGGTGAGGTGATCGCCGCGGTGAGTTGCGTACGAGTTGAAGTCCTCCTCCGGCAATCCCATCTTCGCCAGGTACTCACCCGCAGCACTGTCGGGCAGGATTGCGTTCGATGGCGACAGGTGGTCGGTGGTGATGTTGTCGCCGAGCAGCGCCAGCGGTCGCAGCCCCGAGAGCGTGCGTTCGCCCGCCAGTGCGCCTTCCCAGTACGGCGGCCTGCGGATGTAGGTGCTCTGCGGCCGCCATTGGTAGAGCGGGCGCACCTGCGGGCCGCTCTCGACCTTCACCTTGAACATCGGCTCGTAGACTGCGCGGAACATCTCCGGCTTCACCGTCTTGGCCACGATGGCGTCGATTTCCTCGTCGGACGGCCACAGGTCCTTGAGCGTGATCGGCTTGCCGTTCGCATCGAAGCCGAACGCGTCGCGCTCGATGTCGAAGCGCACCGTGCCCGCGATCGCGTAGGCGACGACGAGCGGCGGCGAGGCGAGGAATGCCTGCTTCGCGTACGGATGGATGCGGCCGTCGAAATTGCGATTGCCGGAGAGCACCGCGGTCGCGTAAAGGTCGCGGTCGATGATCTCCTGCTGGATCTTCGGGTCCAGCGCGCCCGACATGCCGTTGCACGTGGTGCACGCGAACCCGACGATGCCGAAGCCGAGCTGTTCCAGTTCCGTCTTGAGGCCCGCTTCGTCGAGGTAGAGCGCCACGGTCTTCGAGCCGGGAGCGAGTGAACTCTTGACCCAGGGCTTGCGCGTGAGGCCGAGCCGGTTCGCGTTGCGCGCGAGCAGCCCCGCGGCGATGACGTTGCGCGGGTTCGACGTATTGGTGCAGCTGGTGATGGCAGCGATGATCACGGCACCGTCGGGCATCTGGCCCGGTACCCGCTCCCACGTTGCAGCGATGCCCTTGCTGGCAAGGTCGCTGGTTGCAACCCGCGCGTGCGGGTTCGACGGGCCCGCCACGTTGCGCACGACGGACGACAGGTCGAACTCGAGGTTGCGCTCGTAGACGGCGCCAGCCAGCGCGTCGGCCCAGAGGCCCGTTTCCTTCGCGTAGGTTTCGACCAGTCTCACCTGCGCGGGGTCGCGGCCGGTCAGACGCAGGTAATCGAGCGTCTGCTCGTCGATGGCGAACATCGCCGCCGTCGCGCCGTACTCGGGCGCCATGTTGGAAATCGTCGCGCGGTCGCCGAGCGTCAGCGAGCGGGCGCCCGGGCCATGGAATTCGAGATAGGAGCCGACGACCTTCGACTTGCGCAGGAACTCCGTGAGTGCGAGCACGATGTCGGTGGCCGTGATGCCGGGCTGGCGCTGTCCAGTCAGCTTCACGCCGACGATCTCCGGCAGGCGCATCCACGACGCGCGTCCGAGCATGACGTTCTCGGCCTCGAGGCCGCCGACGCCGACGGCAATCACGCCGAGCGCGTCGACGTGTGGCGTGTGACTGTCCGTGCCGACGCACGTATCCGGAAACGCGACGCCGTCGATCGCGTGGATGACCGGCGACATCTTCTCCAGGTTGATCTGGTGCATGATGCCGTTGCCGGCCGGGATCACGTCGACGTTGTCGAAGGCCAGCTTCGTCCACTCGATGAAATGGAAGCGATCCTCGTTGCGGCGGTCCTCGATCGCGCGGTTCTTCGCGAACGCATCCGGGTCGTCGCCGCCGCATTCCACGGCAAGGGAGTGGTCGACGATCAGCTGCACCGGGACCACCGGGTTCACCTTCGCCGGGTCGCCGCCCTGATCGGCGATCGCGTCGCGCAGTCCGGCGAGGTCGACGAGGGCGGTCTGCCCGAGGATGTCGTGGCACACGACGCGCGCCGGGAACCACGGGAAGTCACGCTCGCGCTTGACCTCGATGATCTGCCGCAGGCACTCGTCGACGACGCCCGGGTCCGCCTTGCGCACGATGTTTTCGGCGTGCACCCGCGCCGTGTACGGCAGCTTGTCCCACGCGTCGGGCGCGATGTTGTTCACCGCCTCCCGCGCGTCGAAATAGTGCAGTGACGTACCTGGCAGCGACTTTAGATAGCGGACGTTCATTGGCAACTCAGGGGTTAGGGGCTGGAAGCTAGTGACTAGGGGCTGGGGGCTAGTCGGAGGAGCGGAGATAGCTGACGTGGCAGCAGCACTTCCGAATAGCCCCTAACCCCTAACCCCTAGCCCCTCGCGCAGCGCTCAGCGCGCGTCGATCGGCACGAACTGCCTGTCTTCCGGCCCGGTGTAGTTCGCGCTGGGGCGGATGATCTTGCCGTCGAGGCGCTGCTCGATGACGTGCGCGCTCCAGCCGGCCGTGCGCGCGACGACGAACAGCGGCGTGAACATCGCGGTGGGCACGCCCATCATGTAGTACGAAACCGCGCTGAACCAGTCGAGGTTCGGGAACATTTTCTTGATGTCCCACATGACGGTCTCGAGCCGCTCGGCGATGTCGTACATTTTCATGTCGCCTGCCTCGGCGGAAAGCTGTCTCGCCACTTCCTTGATCACCTTGTTGCGCGGATCGCTGATCGTGTAGACCGGGTGGCCGAAGCCGATGATCACTTCCTTGCGCTCGACGCGCGACTTGATGTCGGCCTCCGCTTCGTCCGGCGTCTCGTAGCGCTTCTGCACCTCGAACGCGACTTCGTTCGCGCCGCCATGCTTCGGACCGCGCAGCGCGCCGATCGCGCCCGTGATGCACGAGTAAATATCCGAGCCGGTGCCCGCGATGACGCGACCCGTGAACGTCGAGGCGTTGAACTCGTGCTCGGCGTACAGGTTCAGCGAGACGTGCATCGCCTTCACCCACGACTGCGGCGGCGTCTCGCCGTGCAGCAAGTGCAGGAAGTGGCCACCGATCGAGTCGTCGTCTGTTTCGACGTCGATGACGCGGCCCGCGTGGCTGAAGTGGTACCAGAAGCACAGCATCGAGCCGAAGCTGGCGAGCAGGCGGTCCGCGATGTCGCGCGCGCCGGCAATGTTGTGATCGTCTTTCTCGGGCAGCGTGCAGCCGAGCACGGAGGCACCCGTGCGCAGCACGTCCATCGGGTGGCTCGAGGCCGGCAGCGCCTGCAGCGCCTGCTGCACAGAGTCCGGCAGGCCGCGTAGGCGCTTCAGCTTCGCCTTGTAGCCCCTCAGCTCCGCGGCGTTCGGCAGCTTGCCGTGCACGAGCAGGTGCGCCACTTCCTCGAATTCGCACTTGTCAGCGAGGTCGAGGATGTCGTAGCCGCGATAGTGCAGGTCGTTGCCGCTGCGGCCGACGGTGCACAGCGCAGTGTTGCCGGCCGGCACGCCGGACAGCGCGACGGACTTCTTCGGCTTGAAGGTGGAAGCGGGGGCGGTGTCGTTGCTGCTCATGATCGTCGCTCTCGTTCGGGGTTACTTGACCGTGCCGTCGCGCACGAAGAGTTCGTCGAGCTTCTGCTCGTACTCGTGATAGCCGAGCACTTCGTACAGCTCGGCGCGGGTCTGCATGCGGTCGAGCACATTCTTCTGCGTGCCTTCCTGGCGCAGCGTGCCGTAGACCAGTTCGGCGGCCTTGGACATCGCGCGGAACGCGGACAACGGATACAGCACCAGCTGCGCGCCGGCGCTCGCCAGTTCCTGCACGGTGAAAAGCGGCGTCTTGCCGAACTCGGTGATGTTGGCGAGGACGGGCACCTTCACGCGTGAGGTGAACTGCCGGTATTCGTCCAGCGTCGTGAGCGCCTCGGCGAAGATCATGTCCGCGCCGGCCGCGACGTACTGCAGCGCGCGGTCGATCGCGGCCTGCTGGCCCTCGACGGCGTGCGCGTCGGTGCGCGCCATGATCACGAACTGTGGATCGGTGCGGCCGTCGACCGCGGCCTTGATGCGGTCGACCATTTCCTCGGCCGAGACCAGCGCCTTGCCGGGACGATGACCGCAGCGCTTGGCCTGCACCTGGTCCTCCAGGTGGCACGCGGCGGCGCCCGACTTGATCAGGTCGCTGATGGTGCGCGAGATGTTGAAGGCCGCGCCCCAGCCGGTGTCGGCGTCGACCAGCAGCGGCACGTCGGTGGCGGAGGTGATGCGGCGCACGTCCTCACAGACATCGTTGAGGCTGGTGATCCCCAGGTCCGGCAGGCCGAACGAGGCGTTCGCCACGCCAGCGCCGGAGAGATAGATCGCCTTGAAGCCGGTCCGCTCGGCCAGCAGCGCGGAGTAGGCGTTGACGGCGCCGGCAACCTGCAGGGGGTTCTCGGCGGCGAGGGCGGCGCGGAAGCGGGCGCCGGCGGATGTGGGCACGGGAGTCGAGGTCATCGACGCCTCCGGACAGCGAAAGGGAGGGTAGTTTGCTACAACTTTCCGAGTGAAGAATTGCAAAAAGGGGCGTATAAACTTGAGAAATTCTGCAAAGCTGCAAAATTGCAAATGCGCGACAAGCTCTTCATGGGCCCCAAGGTCCGGGCCCTGCGGGAACGCCAGAACCTGACGCTGGAAGCCTGTGCCCTGCAGCTGGGCCTGTCCACCAGCTACCTCTCCCAGATCGAGACGAATCAGCGGCCGGTCACGGCCCGCGTGCTCATCGCCCTGTCCCGAATCTTCAACGTCAGCCCGGGCGAGTTCGACAGCGACGAGGAAGCCCGCCTGATCGCGGACCTGCGGGAGGCCAGCGCCGATGTGGCACTGGGCACACCGACGCCGACCCTCACCGAGCTGAAGCTGGCCGCAGCCACCACGCCGACCCTGGCCCGGCAGTACCTGGCGCTGCATCGCGCCTACCGGGCGTTGGACGAACGCATCCTGCGTTACGACGAGACGGTGCGGATACGGACCGAAGACGCGCCCGATTCGCTGGTGCCGTACCAGGAGGTGCGCGACTTTTTCCACTACCGCGACAACTACGTCGACGAGGTGGACGTGGCCGCCGAAGCGCTCGCGGCCGACATTGGCATTGAGGGCGACGGCGACGCGGTCCTGAAGTTCGAGGCCGCGTTGCACGATCGCTTCGGCATCGAGGTCGTGCGGGTAGTCGCGCCAGCGGGTTTGATCCGGCATTACGATCCGGCCGCGAAAGTCCTGACGCTCGACCGCGACCTGCCCGAGCCGACGCGGGCGTTCCAGCTTGCAACCCAGCTGGTCGACCTCGTGCTCGCGGACACGTGCAACGATGTGCTGGCGCACGGCGGGTTCGAATCGAGCACGGCGCGTGACATCGCCCGCATCGCGATGCTGAACTACGCGGCCGGCGCACTGATGATGCCGTACCGGCGCTTCGCGGCTTCGGCGCTGGAGCTGCGCCACGACATCGAGCAACTGCAGCACCGCTACAACGCGAGCTTCGAGCAGGTGTCGCACCGGCTCAGCACGCTGCAGCGGCCGGGTGCGCGCGGCGTGCCGTTCTATTTCGTGCGCGTCGACCAGGCCGGCAACATCACCAAGCGCCACAGCTCGACGCGCTTCCAGTTCGCGCGGTTCGGCGGCGCGTGTCCGTTGTGGAACGTGCACGAGGCGTTTGGACATCCGGGTCGCATCCTGGTGCAGGTGGCCGAGATGCCCGACGGCGTGCGCTACCTCTGCGTGGGCCGCAGCATCGTCAAGCGGTCGGGCAACTACCTGCGACCGAACCGGCAGTACGCGATCGGCATCGGGTGCGAAGTCGCGTACGCCGACAAAGTCGTGTACTCGGAAGGACTGCAGCTCGACGGAGCCGCGGTGCCCGTGGGCGTCAGCTGCCGTATCTGTGAGCGGCCGGATTGCCACCAACGGGCGTTCCCGCCGCTGGGACGCAAGCTCACCGTGCGCACGAATGAGCGGCGGATCGTGCCGTTCGCGATCGAGTGATCGGCCCCCTCTCCCACGAAGTGGGAGAGGGTTGGGGTGAGGGCCAAGGTAACGACGGCAGGCCGGGTGAGAGTCGACGATGACAACCACGATTCGTGACGCAAACCCGCGAGACTTCGAGGCGATCTGCGCGCTGAACCGAGCCGAGGAGCAGCACACCAGTCCGATGGACGGTGCCGGTCTGGACGAACTTCATTGCCTCGCGTCGTATCACAGGGTGTCGTGCATCGACGGCGAGGTAGCGGCGTGTCAGCGCATTTTCGCGGCCTGCGCCTGGGCGCGTTGCTTTATGACGTTCTGTTTCGATTCGCACGGATCACAGGCGTTCCAGCCATCACGTGCGAATACAACATCATGCCGCCGAACGAGCCCTCGCGCCGGTTCCATCACAAGTATGGCTTCGAGGAACAGGGCACGCAGTGGGTGGCCGGCGGCAGGAAACAGGTCTCGCTGCAGGCCGCGCACGTAGCATCGGCCCTGGACTGAGCGGCCCTTGATGCCCCATGCGCCGTGCGACCGGCTCCGCGCCAGCGGAGGTGGTCGCTCAGGCGCGGTGTGTCGAGCGTTCGGTTCCTGTCTTCTTCCCGGGCGCGTGTCTGCCTTTCCAAGCCCGGGAAGAAGATCAGGAACCGGACGCCGGAGCCCTCACCCGCGCTGACGCGCGACCTCTCCCGCTGAAGCGGGAGAGGTGAAGAGGCTCACGCGCCGAGCACGCCCGCCTGACGCAGGTAGCTGACGATCGCCTCGGCCGACTGCTCGGACGAGTTCTTCGTCGTGTCCAGGTAGATCTCGGGGTTCTCCGGCGCTTCGTACGGCGAATCGATGCCCGTGAAGTTCTTGAGATCGCCGCGGCGCGCCTTCTTGTACAGGCCCTTCACGTCGCGTGCCTCGGCCACGGCCAGCGGCGTGTCGATGTGCACTTCGTGGAACTCGCCCGCCTCGAACAGCCCGCGCGCCAGCCGGCGCTCGGCGCGGAACGGCGAGATGAACGACACCAGGACGATGAGGCCCGCGTCGGCCATCAGCTTGCTGACTTCGGCGACGCGGCGGATGTTCTCGACGCGGTCGGCGTCGGTGAAACCCAGGTCGCGGTTGAGGCCGTGGCGCACGTTGTCGCCGTCGAGCAGGTAGGTGTGCTTGCCGAGCGCCAGCAGCTGCTTCTCGACCATGTTCGCGATCGTGCTCTTGCCCGCGCCGGACAGGCCGGTAAGCCACAGCACCGCGGGCTTCTGGCCCTTCAGCGCCGCGCGCGACTTCTTGTTCACGTCGAGCGCCTGCCAGTGGATGTTCTGCGAGCGGCGCAGCGCGAAATGGATCATGCCCGCGCCGACGGTCGCATTGGTCAGGCGGTCGATCAGGATGAACGAGCCGGTCTCGCGGCACTGGTCATACGGATCGAATGCGATCGGCTGGTCGATCGAGACGTTGCAGATGCCGATCTCGTTCAGGTCGAGTTTCTTCGCCGCGAGGTGCTCGAGCGTGTTGACGTTGACCTTGTACTTCGGCTCGGTGATGGTGGCGGAGACCTGCTTGGTGCCGATCTTCAGCCAATACGGGCGACCGGGCAGCATGGCATCGTCGGACATCCACACCACGGTCGCTTCGAACTGGTCGGCCACGCCGGGCAGGTCATCCGGGCGTGCGATGACGTCGCCACGGCTGATGTCGATCTCGTCCGCCAGGGTGATCGTGATCGCCTGTCCCGCGAAGGCCTTGTCCAGGTCGCCATCGAAGGTGACGATGCGCGTGACGGTGCTTTCGCGCCCGGAGGGCAGCACGCGGATGCGCTCGCCCTGCCGCAGCGTGCCGCTGGCGAGCGTGCCGGCGAAGCCGCGGAAGTCGAGGTTCGGGCGGTTGACCCACTGCACGGGCATGCGCAGCGGCCGGTGCCGCGCCGCATCCTCGACGTCGACCGTCTCGAGATAACCCATCAGCGTCGGGCCGTGGTACCACGGCGTGTTTTCCGACGGCGCGGTGATGTTGTCGCCCTTCAGGCCCGACAACGGGATCGCGACGAAGTCCTCGATACCGATCTTCGCACCGAACGCGCGGTAGTCGTCGACGATGCGCTTGAACACGTCCTCGTCGTAACCGACGAGGTCCATCTTGTTGATCGCGAGCACGACCTTCTTGATGCCGATCAGCGAGACCAGGTAGCTGTGCCGGCGCGTCTGCGTCAGCACGCCCTTGCGCGCGTCGATCAGCAGGATGGCGAGGTCCGCCGTCGAGGCGCCCGTCACCATGTTGCGCGTGTACTGCTCGTGTCCCGGCGTGTCCGCGACGATGAACTTGCGCTTGTCGGTCGAGAAGAAGCGATAGGCCACGTCGATGGTGATGCCCTGCTCGCGCTCGGCCGCTAGACCGTCGACGAGCAGCGCGAAGTCGAGGTCGCCGCCCTGCGTGCCGACCTTCTTCGAATCAGCCTCGAGCGCCGCCAGCTGGTCCTCGAAGATCATCTTCGAGTCGTACAGCAGGCGGCCGATCAGCGTGCTCTTGCCGTCGTCGACGCTGCCGCAAGTGATGAACCGCAGCAGGCTCTTGTGCTCGTGCTGGTGGAGGTACGCCCCGATGTCCTGGGCGATCAGGTCGGAGATGTGTGCCATCAGAAGTAACCTTCCTGCTTCTTCTTTTCCATGGAGGCGGCCTGGTCGGAATCGATCAGGCGTCCCTGCCGCTCGGACGTCGTCGTCAGCAGCATTTCCTGGATGATTGCGGTGAGCGTGTCGGCCTCGCTTTCGATCGCGCCGGTAAGCGGGTAGCAGCCAAGCGTGCGGAAGCGCACCTTCTTCAGCATCGGCTTCTCGCCCGGGAAGAGCGGCATGCGGTCGTCGTCGACCATGATCAGCGTGCCGTCGCGCTCGACGACCGGGCGCTCGGCCGCGAAATAGAGCGGCACGATCGGCAGGTCGTTGAGATAGATGTACTGCCAGATGTCGAGCTCGGTCCAGTTCGACATCGGGAACACGCGGATGCTCTCGCCCTTGTGCATGCGGGTGTTGTACAGCGACCAGAGCTCGGGGCGCTGGTTCTTCGGGTCCCAGCGGTGCTGTTGGCTCCGGAACGAGAACACGCGCTCCTTGGCACGGCTCTTTTCCTCATCGCGGCGGCCGCCGCCGAAGGCCGCATTGAAGCCGTATTGGTCCAGTGCCTGCTTCAGCGCCTGCGTCTTCATGACGTCGGTGTGGATGGCCGAGCCGTGCGTGAACGGGTTGATGCCCTGCGCCACGCCGTCCGGGTTGGTGTAGACCAGCAGCTGCAGGTTGTACTTCTGGGTCATCTCGGCGCGCAGTTTGTACATCGCCTGGAATTTCCAGAGCGTGTCGACGTGCAGCAGCGGGAACGGCAGCGGGGCCGGATAGAACGCCTTGAGCGCGACGTGCAGCATCGCGGCACTGTCCTTGCCGATCGAGTACAGCATGACGGGCTTTTCGCACTCGGCGACCACCTCGCGCATGATCTGGATGCTCTCGGCCTCCAGGCGCTGCAGGTGCGTGAGCCGCTCCGGTGTCACGAGCGGCTTGCCTTGCGCGGCCTGCGCGAGCGACGGGACGGGTTTGGTCAATGTTTCCGTGGTCATGATGTCTGCTTGTTTGCGATCTGCACGATGGTACGGCCGGTCACGCGGCCCTGGATGTAGTCTGCGAACTGCTGCGGCAGGTCGTCGAAAGCAACGCTGCGGTGCGCGATGCGGTCGAGCGCCGCGGGGCGCAGGTCGGTCGCGATGCGATGCCAGACGTCGAGCCGCACGGGGCGCGGCGTGGCCACCGAGTTGATGCCGAGCAGGTTGACGCCGCGCAGGATGAACGGCATCACCGTGGTGTGCAGTTCGTGGCCGCCTGCCAGTCCGATGCTCGCGATGTTGCCGTCGTACTGGGTAGTGCGCGTCAGCCACGTGAGCAGTTCACCGCCCACGTTGTCGATGGCGCCCGCCCATTGCGACGCTTCCATCGGCTTCGAGCCGAGGTCGATGTCGTGGCGGCGCAGGATCTTCGCCGCGCCGATCTCGCGCAGGTAGGCATCCGCATCCGGCTTGCCCGAAACGCCGACGACTTCGTAGCCCCGGCCCGCGAGCATGTTGATCGCGAGACTGCCCACGCCGCCGGTCGCGCCGGTCACGACCACGGGACCTTTCGCGGGCGCAAGACCGTTGTGCTCCATGCGATGGATGGCCAGGGCCGCGGTGAAGCCGGCGGTGCCGACTTTCATCGCGTCCGCGTCGCTCAGCCCGTTCGGCAGGGGAATCACCCAGTCGCCCTGCAGGCGGGAGTACTCCGAGTAGCCGCCATCCTGTGTCTCGCTGAGGCCGCAGCCGGTCACGAGCACCCGCTGCCCCGGCGTGTAGCGTGGGTCAGCCGAACTCACGATCTCGCCGGCGAGGTCGATGCCGCCCGCCAGCGGATACTTGCGCAGGATCGGCGCGGTGCCCGTGGCCGCCAGCGCGTCCTTGTAGTTGATGCCGGAGTACGTCACGCGCACGACGACGTCGCCCGGCGTCAGGTCATCCAGGTTGACCTGATCGAAGCGGGCGACGATCTTGCCGTCGATGCGATGGACCCGGTAGGCCCGGAAAGTGGACATAAGCTGTTCCATGCGGATTGCAGATTCGCGTGAAGAGGCAGACCAGTCAGTCAATATGCGATCATCGCTCTTGTCTTCGAACGATTCGTTCTAGCGGGCGTCCGCCCGTGACAGCCAGACCTCCAGACCCTGCGTGTTCAGGTTCACGTCCTCGTCGATGAATGCGTGCCTGCGCTCCAGATTCCCAAGGTAGCCGTGCGCGTCCAGCCGTTCTGAGAGGTAGTCGAACATTTCCGCTCGAATCCGCACGCCGCGGTCCGGGGCCGCCGCATGGCGCCGGGCCATGGCGACCAGGGCGTCGAGGTCGGCATGCAGGTCCCGGGCGAGGCGTTCGATGTCCGTGACGGGCCCGAAGTGGGTCTGGACGATGCGCCGGGGACGGTACGACAGCAGCCGGTCGATGGTCCGGTGCAGCACTTCCGGCTCGAAGTGCACCGGGGTGGTCGTGGGCAGCATGAACGGGCCCTGCCCGGTGTCGAATTCTCGGTAGCAGATGCCGAAGTTGTCGCCGGCGTAGACGTCGCGGTGGTCGAGGTCGATCGGGCAGTGGTGGTGCTTCGCGTGGCCGGGCGCGTCGATGAACTCGAATGTGCGCCGGCCGAGCGTCAGTCGCATGCCATCCGTGGTGAGCAGCACGCGCTCGGCCGGGAGGGGCAACAGCTCGCCGTACAGCAGGCGATAATTCGCCTCGCCGTACACGGCGATCGTGCCCGCGATCAGCTTCGCCGGATCGATGAGGTGGGGCGCGCCGCGCGGATGCAGCACGGCCCTCGCGTTCGGCAAGGCACGCATCATCTGTCCCGCGCCTCCCGCATGGTCGAGGTGCACGTGCGTGAGGAACAGGTAGTCGACGTCGGCGCGATCGATGCCGACTTCGTCGAGCGCGGCGAGCAGCTTCGGCGCGGCCGGCCCGGGGCCCGTATCCACGAACGCTGCCCGACCATCGTCGACGACCAGGTGGCTGGCCGCGAGGCCCGGGCGCACGTAATCCGTGTCGATCAGGTACAAGCCGTCACCCATCGGCTGGGCGACGCGGCGGTCGGGCGGCAGGTCGGTGGCGGCAGTCGTCTTCGTCATCACGCGGGGAGACGGGCGGGGGAAGGCGAAGCGTGCGGGTCCGGCAGCGCGAAAACAAGAAGGCCGGGGGATGCCCGGCCTTCTTCGCATGTACTCATGCCGCAGGAATCAAGGCCGGGATCAGAGTCCCTTGCACTTGCCCGCCTTGCGGATTTCGTCGGTGGCGCACAGGCCCGGGCGCTGCGACGAGTAGTACTTGGCCAGCTCCTTGATGTCCTTTTCCGTCAGCGCGGCGGCCATGCCGGCCATCACGGCGTTCTTGCGCACGCCGCTCTTGTAGCTGCGCAGCGAGTTGGCGAGGTAGTCCTCGTGCTGGCCGGCCAGGTTCGGGTACTCCGGGAGGATACCGACGCCATCGGCGCCGTGGCAGGCCACGCAGGTCTGCGCGGCCTTCGGTGCGGTGCCGACACTCTTGCCCGTCGGCTTCAGCTCCACGCCTGACAGGTACGCGGAGATATCAGCGAGGTCCGCGTCGGCCAGCGTGACGGCCTGCGCGTGCATCGTCGGGTGCGCCCGATCCTGCGACTTGTATTCCTTGAGAGCCGCGACCATGTACGCCGCGTGCTGGCCGCCCAGCTTCGGCACGCTGTAGATCGGATAGGTGTTCTTGTAATTCGGGATGCCGTGGCAGCCATGGCACGTGTACGCCAGCTTGGCGCCGCGCGCCGCATCAGCGGCCTGCGCGAAGCCCGGGGCGAGCAGCGCAATGGTCAGGCTCAGCGCGAGCCAGGCCGATCTCGAGGTCATGGATCACTCCTGCGGAATCTTCGTCTTGGCCTGGGCCGCCGGGAGCGGCCGCAGGGGTCGGGCATGTTAATAAAATTGGTATGGGGAGTCGAATGCGGCACCAGTCCAGTTCCGGCCGGCTGTGCCTTAGACTGCTTCTTTCGCACCGTCCACCAAGAAGGATCACGCCCATGACCCGCACTGCTTCGCTGCTCTGCACGCTGGCCTGGATGGTCGCGCCGCTGTCGCTCGCTGCCGGTGTGGCGGCAGCCGCCGATGCCCCGCCGCGGCTGGTTTCGGTCTCGGGGGTCGGCGAGGTCAAGGCCCAGCCCGACATGGCCTACGTGACCATCGGGGTCGAGGCGCGCAAGGCCACCGTCAACGAGGCCCGCGCCCAGGTCAATACCACGGTGGAGCGTCTGCTCGCGCTCACGCGCGAGCTCAAGATCGACCCGCAGCACGTCGACTCGACGCGGCTGCAGGTGCAGCCCGATTACCGCTGGGACGAGACGACGCAACGCCAGGTGCTGCAGGGCTATGTGGTCAACCGGCAGCTCGAGGTGGAGCTGCACGACCTCGAGCGGCTCGGCACGCTGCTGGAAAAAGCCGTCAGTGCGGGGGCCAACCAGGTCGGGGGAGCACGGCTCGACTCGTCGCGGCGCAAGGAGCTCGAGCGCCAGGCCCTGGCCGTCGCGCTCGAGGATGCCCGCCTGAATGCGGACACACTGGCGCAGGCGGCGGGCGTAAAGCTCGGGCCCGTGCAGAGCCTGAGCGCCTCGAGCGCGACGCCGATGCCGATGTACGCGGAGCGTGCGATGGTGGCGGCGGCCCCGCCGGTGGCCGACGCGGCCGAGCAGTCGTACCAGTCGGGTGAGTTGAAATTCAACGCCAACGTGAACGCACAGTACGAGCTGCGACTGCCCTGAGGAAGGGGCTAGGGGCTAGGGGCTAGGGGCTATAGATTAAGCTTTGGCTCGTAATAGAAGGCAATAAGCAGTGTTCTTAAGGGTTTATTTAATTAAAAGTGATTAAATGTCAATTCGTCCGAACTAGCCGCTGGTCACTGAGATCTGATCACTAACGCCTAACCCCTAGCCACTTCCTCAGCGGCTGGGCAAGCGGTCGACGATCAGCACGCGGCCGTCGACGCCCGTGATGCGCACCTTGCCGCCGGCCGGCACGTCCGGTCCGCGCAGCGACCACTTCTGCGGGCCGAGCTGCACGCGGCCTTCGCCGTTCTCGATGCCCTTCGGCACGGTCACCACCTGGCCGATGAAGCGCTCGCCCATGCGCTGCGGCGAGTTGGCGCTCTCGAGGTCGCGCTGCTGCACGGTGTACTGGCGCCAGTACCAGATGCCGAATGCGGAGAGGGCGAAGACGACGAACCAGGTCATGTTGGTAGCGGTGATCTTTTTCTGAGGGGCCTATGGTCGCAAGCAGCGACCGGCGCCTCAATCTCCGGGGGGTGGCCACAGTTGCCAACTGTGACGCAGTCGTCAGGTACCCGGCGCCACCAGGCTGATGTCCTTGCTGTAGACGATGTTCATGACGTTGTCGGACCAGCCCTGCACCCACGGCTTGATCAGGTGCTTGTTGACGTAGAAGTAGAGCGGCAGCACCGGGTGGTCGGCCAGCATCACGCGCTCGGCTTCCTCGAGCGCGGCACGGCGCTTGGCCAGGTCCACCTCGCGCACGGCCGCATCCAGCAGGGCGTCGTACCGAGGGTTCGAATAGCCGCTCAGGTTGATGCCGAAGCCCGACTTGAGCAACTGGGCGAAGGTGTAGGCGTCGTTGAAGTCGCCGACCCAACTCGAGCGGAATACCTGTGTCTCCTTGCGGGCCTGCACGCTTTGCAGCAGCGCGCGGAACTCCTCGGCGTAGAGAGACGTCTCGACCCCCAGCGCCTCTTTCCACATGGCCGCGACCGCGACCGCGAGCCGGTTGTGCTGGTCGCCCGTGTTGTAGCGCAGCTCGATGCGCAGCGGGTTCGTCGCGGAGTAGCCGGCTTCCTCGTAGAGGCGCCGGGCCTCCAGCACGCGCTCCGCGTACGGCATGCTCGCGTAGTCGTACTGCTGCGGCGTGTAGTTCCAGACGCCGCGCGGCACCCACCCGTAGGCCGGCGCCTCACCCACGCCCGTCACCGCCGTGGTGAGTTTCTCGCGATCGATCGCCATCGACAGCGCGCGGCGCAGCTTCGGGTTGTCCTCGAACGGCGGGCGCGAGAGGTTGAAACCGCAGTAGTAGACGGTGAGCTGCGGCGCGACGTGCAGCTCGTCCGGCAGGTTCTGCTTGATCCACCGGAACTGCGGCGCCGGCACGACGTACGTGTAGTCGATCTGGCCCGCGCGGTACTGGCGCAGTTCGGTGCCCGCATCCGCGATGTGCACGTAATGCACTTCCTGCAGCTTCGTCGCCGCGTCGTTCCAGTAATTCGTATTGCGGCGCAGGACGACGTGCGAGCCGATCACCCAGTCCGCCAGCGTAAACGCGCCGTTCGAGACCAGCTTCCCCGGGCGCGCGTACTCCCCGCCGTTGGCCGCGAGCGACGGGCCGTGCACCGGGAACGAGCCGGGCGAGGCGAGCAGTCCGAGCAGGTACGGCGCCGGCGTGGCGAGCCGGATCACGACCGTGCGGTCATCGGGCGCGCTGACGCCGAGTTCCCCGGGCTGCTTCTCGCCGCGCGTGATCGCGGCCGCGTTGACGACCGGGTCGAGGATCTGCGCATACGGTGACGCCGTCTTCGGGTCGACGAGCCGGCGCATGCCGGCGACGTAGTCGCCCGCCTTCAGCACGTCGCCATTCGACCAGCGCAGGCCGTCGCGCAAGGCAAAGCGGTATTCGAGGCCGTCGGGCGACACGGTCCACGAGGCGGCCGCGCCGGGCGCGGGCGAGCCGTCCTTGCCGATCGAGGTGAGGCCTTCGAAGACGTCCCGCAGGATGTGGAACGCGCCTTCGGTGCGTGCGACCTGCGGATCGAGCGTGTCGGGCTCCGGTCCGTTGCCACGGCGCAGGACCAGCGGGTTGAAGTCGGACGGCAGTTCACTGCCCGCGGGCTTCGCCTGGGCTGACTTGTCGCCTGCGTCGTTCCCGCCGCAGCCCGCCAGCGCGATCAGCGCGGCAAGCAGCGCGGATGCGCCGGCCGGGCGCGCGCAGGACCGGTGCCGAAGCGGGCGAGCGAAAGACAGCCACATGCGGTGCAACCTCAGGCGCGAATGCGCCCGCCGATCTTAACCGGCGCCGCCCACCCGCGTGTGTGCGCCCGTCTCATGCCGGCGCTTCAGATGGAGCAGCAAGATCGAGATCGCGGCCGGCGTCAGGCCCGGGATGCGCGCGGCCTGGCCCAGCGTGCTGGGCCGCTGCTGCGACAGCTTCTGCCGCACCTCGTGTGACAGGCCGGGCACCTGTGAGTAATCGAGCGAGGACGGCAACACGGTGTCTTCGCTGCGCCGCTGCCGTTCGATCTCATCGTGCTGGCGATCGATGTACCCGGTGTACTTCGCCTGCACGTCGACCTGCAGCGGCACCTGCGCCGCCAGCCGCTCGTCGTCGCGCCAGTCTTCGATGCCGCCGCCGAGCGCGGCATCGAGCGCGTCGTAGGGGACTTCGGGCCGGCGCAACAGTTCGAAGCCACGCTGTTCGCGCGTGAGTTGCACGGCGATGACCGACTCGAGTTGCGCAGCCGCGGGCGTGCCGGGACGCACCCAGGCTTCCTGCAAGCGCGCCAGTTCGCCGGCGACCGCGGCGCGCTTGCGCTCGAAGAAGTCCCAGCGCTCGTCGTCGACGAGTCCGAGCTCGCGGCCCGCGGGCGTCAGGCGCAGGTCGGCGTTGTCTTCGCGCAGGGTCAGTCGATACTCGGCGCGGCTCGTGAACATGCGGTACGGCTCGGGCGCACCGCGCGTGATGAGGTCATCGACCATCACCCCGATGTAGGCGTCGCCGCGCGTGGGCCACCAGGGCGCACCGTCCTGCACCTGCAGGCTGGCGTTGATGCCGGCAAGCAGGCCCTGCGCCGCTGCCTCCTCGTATCCCGTCGTGCCGTTGATCTGGCCGGCGAAGAACAGGCCGGGGATGTGTTTCGACTCCAGTGTCGGGTGCAGGTCGCGCGGATCGAAGAAGTCGTATTCGATCGCATACCCCGGCCGCGTGATGTGCGCCTGTTCGAAACCCCGGATGCTGCGCACGAACGCCTGCTGCACGTCGAACGGCAGGCTGGTGGAGATGCCGTTCGGGTAGATCTCGTGCGTGTCGAGGCCTTCGGGCTCGATGAAGATCTGGTGCGACGCCTTGTCGGCGAACCGCACCACCTTGTCTTCGACCGACGGGCAGTAGCGCGGTCCCACGCCCTCGATCACGCCCGTGAACATCGGGGAACGGTCGGTGCCCGAGCGGATCAGTTCGTGCGTGCGCTCATTGGTGGCCGTGATGTGGCAGCAGACCTGGCGCGGGTGCTCGCCCCGCAGGCCCAGGAAGGAGAACACGGGCACCGGCTCGTCACCGGCCTGCACGGTGAGACCGCTGTAATCGATGGTGCGGCCATCGATGCGCGGCGGCGTGCCGGTCTTCAGCCGGCCCACACGCAACGGCAGCTCGCGCAGGCGCGCCGCGAGCCGGTTCGACGGCGGGTCGCCAGCGCGACCACCCGCGGACTGCTCGAGGCCGACGTGGATCTTGCCGCCGAGGAACGTACCGACGGTGAGCACGACGGCGCGCGCGGCGAATTCGAGCCCCACCGCCGTGACGATGCCGGCGACGCGGCCGTGTTCGATACGAAGGTCGGCCACTTCCGCCTGGAACAGCGACAGGTGCGGCTGGTTCTCGACGATCGCGCGGATCGCCTTGCGGTACAGCGTGCGATCGGCCTGCGCGCGCGTGGCACGCACTGCCGGGCCCTTGCTGGCATTGAGCGTGCGGAACTGGATGCCGGCACGGTCGATCGCGCGCGCCATCGCGCCGCCGAGGGCGTCGATCTCGCGCACGAGGTGGCCCTTGCCGATGCCGCCGATGGCCGGATTGCAGCTCATCTGGCCCAGCGCTTCGATGCTCTGCGTAACGAGCAACGTGCGTGCGCCGCGGCGCGCCGCGGCGAGCGCCGCCTCGGTACCGGCGTGGCCGCCGCCAATCACGATGACGTCGTAGGAGGAAGGCATAGGGGCTAGAGGTTAGAGGTTGGAGGTTGGAGGTTGGAGGTTGGGGGTTGGGGGTTAATAAGAAAATATTAATTTTGTGCCTGTGCAGCGATCGATATTGACATCAATTATCAACTATTGATTCGCTCATCCCGACTTGCTTGTTGGCGCGTTGCCGCCAGAAATGTCTTCAGGCGCGTCCGCGCGAAACGCCGTGCGTGGCGCTCATAGCGATTGTTCCAGTATCCGCGCCGGCGCCACTCGAGCAGGTAGCTCAGCACGGTCATGCGGCCGCGGTTCCACTGCTTCAGCACGTGGAAGTACTCGTGCAGCATCAGGTCGGGCCGCGCGAAGAACTCCTCGGCCGAGCCGCGCAGGTAAATGGTGTTGAAGCGCGTGGTCGCCACTGCGCGGCCGTGCAGCTTCGCGAACCACGAGTGCTCGCGCAGCTCGACGTCGTCGACCGAACGCCCGAACACGTCCTGCAGTGCCCGTCGCAGTTCGACGGGCATGCGGTCGCCGGTGCGCATGTCAGGCAGTGGCATCCGCCGCGCCTGCCGCCGGCTTGCGGGTGCGACGCGCGCCTGCGCCGGTGTCCGCAGCCTTGCGCGCGCGCTTGCGAGAGGCCTTCTTCACGACCGGCTCGGCGTCGACGAACGGCTCTTTCGCCGGCGCGACCTTCAGCCTGGCGCGCCGCGGGCTGGATTGGCGAGCCGCCTTGCCGCGCACGACCTTGCCTTCGATCGTCGCCGCCGGCGTGCCGTCGTCGGTCGTCGCGGCCAGCGCGGCGGTCTCGGCGACCGTGAAGGCCGCCTCACGCGCGGCTGCGTCCCGCATCTTCGCGAACGCATCGCGCAGGCACTGCGCGAAGAACGCCGGGTCGGGCAGCATGTCGCGGCACGACACCGCGCACAGCCACATGTTGCCGGCGTAGCTGAAGGCCGTGACATTGAGGCCCATGCCGTCGAGCGCGATGCTGATCGGCGCGTAATTCACCAGGCGCGCGCCGGCCATGTACAGCGGCACGTCGGGCCCGCGCACGTTCGAGACGATCAGCGACAGCTTCGGCAGCTTGGCGTTGCGCAGCAGCGGGTCGGCGACGATGCTCGGCAGCGTCTCGAGCAGGTCGCGCGCGAGTTCCTTGCCCACGGCGTTGGTCACGCGCTTCGACGTCTGCGCCGCCTCGCAGATTGCCCGCAGGCGCTCGAGCGGGTCTTCGATCTCGGAGTG
>Ga0114939_10000666_pt1 | contig 28474 bp, 26 predicted proteins | sample AshMeaCrysSpring_FD_87196 | JGI IMG/M metagenome (GOLD analysis project Ga0114939, IMG submission 87196) | Groundwater microbial communities from Big Spring, Nevada to study Microbial Dark Matter (Phase II) - Ash Meadows Crystal Spring | ecosystem: Environmental > Aquatic > Deep subsurface >...
CTACTTCGGCCGCCTCGTCCATCCCCAGCGCGTCCCAGACGCCGTCGTCGTGGATGTTGCCGCCGAACATGTATAGAGTCGGGTAGGCGTGGCCATCCTGGCCATAGCACGGCGGCAGGTAGACCCGGTAGGCCATCGGCTGGCCGGCTACGGCGCTGTCGAGCGTGCCGCTCTCGATCCGGCCGGGGACGGCGCAGGACGGTGTGGTCGTGGCAGTTGGCTCAGCTGGCGTCGGCTCGACCGTCGCCGGTTCGGGCGTTGGTAGCGCGGCCGGACGGTCGGCGATTGGCGACGGCGGAACCAGGGATGTCGCGGTCCCCTCGGGAGTGGGCGGCTCCGCGGCTCGGGCGGAGGTGGTGCCGCTGACGGCGGTCGGCGTAGCCTGCAGCGGCGTCGGCAACAGGTCGCGCTGGAACGCCTGGCCGGGGACAGTGGCCAGGACGGCCGGTGTCGGTAGCGCGTCGGCCGGAAGGCAACCGGCCAGAAGACCGCCCGCCAGGAGGGTGAGCGCGACCGTATATGACCATTTCATGGCAAAGCGGGCACCGGCGGGATCAGTAGGGGGATTTAACCGGCGGCGCGGCCAGCAATTTCCGGTAAGCGCCGCGCCAGGCTTCGGGGTTGCGGGTCAGATTCTTGATCTGGATGTCGTCGAAGTGCGGCGACAGCTCGGCCATCAACTCCGGCAACAAGTCCCAGGCCTCGTGACGAATGACGTCATCGATATCGGCTGTCAGGGCGGGAATCCATTCCCAATCACGAACAAAACGCTCGACCTTCATCCAATAGCCGCGCTTCTCCCAGGCGTTGGCCGACTCATCGACTGTTTCCTTGATCTCCTGCAAGTAATAGACCAGCATGGCGGCCATGTCCTTGGCCTCTTCATCGATCGCCGACTTGCGGCTCAAAATGCGCAAGATCTCCGCGATTGATCGCCGGGCCTGGTTGCGGCGCTTGCCCGGACTATCCACGTGAACCACTCGACTCATGCAAACTCCTTTGTTAGACCTGACAGGTGGCGGGTTCCACCTGTCAAGTCTATGAAATGTAACTCAAATCGTACGTAGAGGGCAATTCATTGCCCACTACGAACGGGTTTCAATTAGTTCGAGTACGGTGTATTGAGTTTGTGCCAAAAACGGCGAATCCCTGTATGATAGTCAACAAAACGTAACCGAATGTCCACCTAGTTAACCGATAACGGAGGTCCTCCATGCCCTTCATGAAAGATGTCTTGGGTCTCATCCTGGGCGGCGGCCAGGGCGCTCGCCTGTATCCACTCACCAAGGAACGCTCCAAGCCGGCCGTCCCCCTGGCGGGCAAATACCGGCTGATCGACATTCCAATCAGTAACTGCTTCCATGCCGGCATCGAAAAGATCGCCATTTTGACGCAATTCAACTCGGCGTCGCTCCACCGCCACATCTGGAGCACCTATACCCGCGACCAGTTCTCGCCCGGCTGGGTCCAAATCCTGGCCGCCGAACAAACCCCCACCAACCGCGACTGGTACCAGGGGACGGCCGACGCCGTGCGCAAGCAGTGGATGGAGATCAAGGAAGCCGGCACCCGCTACACGCTCATCCTGGCCGGCGATCATCTCTATCGCATGGACTATCGCAAATTTGTCCAGCGCCACATCGACATGGAAGCCGATATCACCGTCGCCGTGCAACCGGTGAGCCGCGATACCGTTTCCGGTCTGGGGATCGTCAAGCTGACCACCGACAATCGCATATCGCGCTTCGCCGAGAAGCCGAAAAGCGAAGACATCCTCAATGAGTTCGCCAGCCCCAGTCACCCGGAAAAACCGTTCATGGCCTCGATGGGCATCTACGTCTTCAACACCGAGGTGCTGCAGGAAGTTCTCTCGATGGATCTCGATGACTTCGGCCGGGATATCTTGCCGAGTTCAATTGAAATACGGCGCGTCTTCGGCTTCGTCTTCGACGGTTTCTGGGAGGATATCGGGACCATTCGCCGCTTCTACGAGGTGAACCTGCGCATGGCCAAAGCCGACGCGCCGTTCGACTTCTACGATGCCCGCGCGCCGATATTCACCCACGCCCGTTTTCTGCCCGGCTCGGAAGTGTACAATGCCCGGCTCGACGAGGTGCTTCTTTCCGACGGCTGTCGCATCCAGGAATCGACCATCCGCGAATGCGTGATCGGCTTGCGCAGCATCATCGGTTCTGATGCCAACATTCAATCGACGATCATCATGGGCGCGGACTACTATGAGACGGAGCGCGACCAGGCCGAGAACCGCAAGCTGGGCCGGCCGGATGTCGGCATCGGCGCGAACGCCGTGATTAAAGGCGCGATTATCGACAAAAACGCCCGCATCGGCAGTAATGTGACCATTCGCTACCTGCCCGACCGGCCTGATGCCGAAATGGAGCACTATGTCGCCCGTGACGGGATCGTCATCGTGCCTAAGAACGCCATCGTGCCGGACGGGATGGTCATCTAATACCGTCATTCGTCCCGGCTCACACAGCGCCGCCGAATTTCGGCCGCGCGAGTGAACTTGGTGGGGTTCTGGAAATCGTTGGACAGAAGATAGGTTGATAAGGCCGGGCGTCATGCCCGGTTTTTTGTTCAGTGGGCCGGCGTCTGCTCGATATGCTTGGCGGCCGCTTCCGGGCTGCGCAGCGGCTCGTCGAGGTGGGCATAGATGAGGGCGCGCCGCTTGACCGGGTCGATAATGGCCGGATACCAACCATAGCCGGCGATGGGGGGGTGGACCGCGCCGCTAAAGCCCTTGGCACGCAGGCGCGGAAATTGCCACACGACCCAGGCGTAAAGCAGGTCAAAACTGACCACGGTGGGACCAGTCGTGTCGAAAGGGATACCGTTGATGATGGTATGCTTCGTTGTTGTCATGGCACGCCAGAAACTATAGCACAGATCGATCCTCGCTGTCGAAGATCGCCGCGAGGACGGCCGAAGCCTCCAGAAAGTCGGCGAATAGATGATCCGGTTTGTGGTCGCGCAGCACGTCATACGGCACGGGACCGGTGGCCACGGCGACCACCCGCGCGTTCGCGGCGCGGGCGCAATGAATGTCGGCCGGTGTGTCGCCCAAAATCACCACATCCTCCGGCGGAAAGCGTTGCCCGACCGCGTCATAAACACGCTCCAGCGCGACCGGCATGAGATCGTTGCGATCAAGGCGGTCAGAGCCGTAGGCCCCGGCCCGAAAAATCGTGGGGTCGATGCCGGCGGCCTGTAATTTCAACGGCGCGGTGGAGATCACGTTGCCGGTCAGCAAGCCCAGCACCGCGTCGTCGCGCTGCTCCAGGGCCATCAGCAACGGCAACACACCGGGGCAAGGCCGGACGCGGTCCGGAGTGAATAACGCGCCGCCTTCGACAGCCATCCGCTCGACAAAGGCCGGAAAACGACGCTCGATCTCCGCCGGGGTGTAACCCTCGGCCGCCATCAGATCCCGCACGATCCGGCGGTCGGTTTTCCCGGCGAAATCATAGGTTGTCACCGCGCCGGCCGTGCCGAAGACGTGGTCCAGCGCCCGGCCGACGGCGATGCGGCCGGTACGGTTGCTGTTGACGAGCGTGCCGTCGATGTCAAAGAGGAGTAGCCGCGGCATTCCGGCAATTCTACTCGTCGCGTAAAATCGCTTCGGCCCTGGCCCACAGCGGCTCGTCCCAGCCGGGCAAGGTGGGCACGGGCGGCCCGACCGGGATACCACGCTGGTCGAGGATGGCCTTAATCCCGCCTAAACGCGCCCCGGCCGGCAACAGGGCCAGCAAGCGATTGATCGTTTGCTGGACGCGCCGGGCGGCGGCGATATCACCGGCCCCAAAAGCCTGCGTCAGGGCGACAAACGGCTCCGGGATGGCCGTGCTGAGACCGCTGATGAGGCCGTCGGCCCCCAGAGCCAGCAAGCCCAGGGCGGCGCTTTCGTTGCCCGCCAGCAGGATGCGATCCGGCGGCAGGGCGTCGATCAGCTGGCGGACGATCTGGACGTCCACCCGGCTGGTCTTCATGCCCGCCAGTGACGGAATCTCGCGGCACAACCGGCCCAACAAGGCCGGGCTGATGCCGTTGACGGCGAACTGGGGGATGTCGTAGAGAAAGAGCGGCAGATCCGGCGCGGCGGCGGCGATGGCCGCGAAGTAGCGGGCCAGGGCGTCGTCGTGCATGCCGTAGAATGCCGGGGTCATGGCGACGATGGCGTCGGGCCGGGCTGATGCCGCCTGGGCGGCGGCGGCCAGGGCGACGGCCGTCTCCGTGCGTTGGGCGCCTGCGTGAACCAGGACGGGCACGCGGCCGGCGGCGGCCGACACCGCGGCCTCGTGTAGTGCCAGGCGCTGGTCCGGGTCGAGCTGGGTGCCTTCGCCGGTGGTGCCGCCGATGAAAAGACCCTTGACGCCGGCGGCGATCAGGAAGTTGACCAGGGCGGGCACGGCCACGACATCGACGTCATAGGTGCCGGGAACCAGCGGCGTGGCCATGGCCGGGGAGACGCCGTGGTGGAGTTTTTGCTTGAGATCGCTGATTTGTGTTTCGATCACGGTGTTGGTTGCCTCGCTGACGGGTGATTCAGGCCGGAACGCGCGTGCCGGTTCCGTCCGGCAGGTAACGGGCCTCGGCTTCGGTGAGCGCGCTCTCGAAGATGTGCAGTCCTTCCTCGACCAGCGACCGCGAGATGTTGAGCGGCGGCGTCATGCGGATCGAGTTGGAGCCGCAGGGAATGAGCAGCAAGCCCGACTCGAACGCCCGCTGGATGATATGGTCGCGCAGATCGGCCGCCCGCTCCTTGCTCTGGCGATCGCGGACGAATTCGATGCCGACCATCAGCCCGCGGCCGCGTACCTCGCCGATGGAGGGGTGGCGGGCTTCCATCTCAACCAGGGCATCCATGATGAACTCGCCTGTCTCGCTCGCCTGGTCCATCAGTCCTTCGTCCTCGATGACCTGCAACGTGGCCAGCGCCGCAGCGGCGGCAACCGGGTTGCCGCCGAAGGTGCTGCCGTGGGAGCCAGGTCCCCAGCCCATCAATTCCTTGCGGGCGATGATGCCGCCGATCGGCAGGCCGCTGCCGATACCCTTGGCGAAGCAAACGATATCCGGCTCGACGTTTTCATGCTCGATGCCCCACCATTTGCCGGTGCGACCCGCGCCGCTCTGAATCTCGTCCAGCATCAGCAGGATGCCGTGGCGGTCACACAGCTCGCGCAGCCGGGCGAAGAAGTTGGGTGCGGGGACGATGTAGCCGCCCTCGCCCTGGATCGGCTCGACGAGGATGCCGGCCACGTCGGTCGGCGCGAGCATCGTGCGGAAAATCTCTTCTTCGAGGTAGTCGACGACCGTTTCGCCGTAGCTTTCATCCGGCTTGCCGACCAGGACCGGGCGGTAGGCATTGGGGTAAGGCACATGATAAACCTTGACGCCGGCCATGTAATTGGCCCGCTGGACGGCCTTGCTGGCCGTGAAGGACAGCGAGCCGAGCGTCCGGCCGTGGAACGCGCCGGTGAAGCCGATGAAGCGCGTCCGGCGCGTGGTCGACATGGCCAGTTTGATGGCCGCTTCGACGGCTTCGGTGCCCGAATTGCCGAAATAGACCAGGGTCTCATCGCGCATCGGGGCGATGGCTTGCAACTTCTCGGCCAGCTCGATCGCCGGCGGATAGAAAAAGTCGGACAGGCAGATATGCCAGAATTTGTCCAGTTGTTCGGCCACAGCGGCCTGTACGCGCGGGTGGCGGTGCCCGGCGTTCAGGACGGCGACCCCGGCCATGAAATCGATGTAGCGGCGGCCGTCAACATCCCACACTTCCGAACCCTCGGCATGATCCACGACCAGGGCGTATTCACGGCTATACGAGGGCGACAGGCTGGCGATGTCGCGCTCGATCCAGTCCAGACCGGCCGGTCCGGCTCCATTGAGGCTGAATTTCATGCAAATCAACTCCTTTCAATAGATTCGCGGCGACAGAACGCCGCACGCAGGCTCCCTCACCGGCATTTAACCGGCGACATTCAACCGGTGGCCGTTAGCCGACGGCGACCAACTCCCTGGTGAAGGATGTCATCGTCCGGCCGCCATCGACGGTGGCCAGGATGTTGTCCTCGATACGCACGCCGCCACGACCGGGCAGATAAATACCCGGCTCGATGGTGAAGACATTACCGGGGAAGATGGGCCGGGTATTGACCGGGCTCATGTCCGGCGCTTCGTGGACTTCCAGGCCCAGGCCATGGCCGGTGCGGTGGATGAAGTAGTCGCCGTAACCGGCGTCTTCGATGATCTCGCGGGCAACGCGGTCGATGGCCTGGCCGGTGATGCCCGGCCGGACGGCGGCGCGAGCGTGTTCGTTGGCCAGGCGCACCACGTCGTAAATCCGGCGCAGTTCCTCGTCAATCTCACCCACGGCGAAGGTGCGGGTCACGTCGGACGGATAGCCGTCGACATAGACGCCCCAATCGATCACCAACAGGTCGCCGGGCCGGATGGCTCGATCGGTGGGCACGGCGTGGGGCGAGGCGCTATTCGGCCCGGCGGAGACGATGGGGCCAAAGGCGATGCTGTCGGCACCGCTGGCCATCAGTTCCTGGGTCAGCATGGCGGCGATCTGGCGCTCGTTCAGCCCGACCTTGATCCGCGGCAGGATGCGCTTGAGCGCTTTCTCGGCGATGGCGATGGCCCGCTCCATGGCGGCGATCTCGGCCTCATCCTTGACCGAGCGCAGGGCTGAGAGCGCTTCCTCGGCGTGGGCTGTCTGCAGGCCCGGCGCGTAGCGTTGCAGCAATTGCAGTTCCAATACCCGCATGTGCAGCGCTTCGACGCCGAGCAGGTAGTCTGCCAGTTCAAGATGGGAACAGGCCTGCTGGAACGCCCCGGCATACCCCTCGGCGTCGTTCCAGGCGAAGATGCGATCTTCCGGAATCCCGGCGTCGCGGGCCTTCATCGCCTCCAGCGTGGGGATGATGATGGCCGGGTCGTCATCGGCGGGGATGAAGAGGACGATCGGCCGCTCGCTGAGATGGGCGTGGATGCCGCTGATATAGGCCATGTTCGGCCCCGGCACCAGCGCCAGACCGTCGAGGCCGTGGGCGACGATTTGTTCGATGAGGCGTTGCCAGCGTTCCTGATTCATAAGGGTTCTATTTCCACCAAAGGCACGCCGGCCGGGACGGATTCGCCGGCGGCGCACAGAATTTTGCCCACCCGGCCATCATAAGGAGCCTGGATGGGGATGACCATTTTCATCGATTCAAGCAGGATGAGCTTGTCGCCGGCGCTGACGGCGTCGCCGGGCCGGACCAGGATTTGGGAGACGACGGCCGGGATGGACGAGACCAATGAGCCTAGTTCCACCTTCCCGCCGGCCCGCCGGCGGACGCGCTCGCCGGTCAGGATGCGGCCATCGACCCACAACTGGCGCTTATCCCCGTGGCGCGCGCCGGCAAGACGTAGCCGCTGCCGCATCCCGTCGGGGCGAGTGAACTCGATCAGCATTTCACCGGCGTCCTGATACAGAACGCGGACATCGGCGCTGAAATCCCCGGAAGTGAGGTGCAGCCGGTCGCCCTGCCGGGTGACGTTAAATTCGCGGTCCTCATCAAAAAGGCGCAGTTGAAATTGGGGCATGATCCTATTCTCTGCTTATATTCTATCCCAAGCTTGCTTCTTTTGGCATAATCAACGTGTGACATCTTACGCGCTCTATCTCCATATTCCCTTCTGTCGCCAACGGTGCAGCTACTGTGACTTCAATACCTATACCGGCATCGGCGAGCTGAAAGAAGCCTACGCCGCCGCCCTGGCGAGCGAAATTCACCAGGTGGGGCAACTGGCCGGCGAGCGGCCGGCCGTCCGGACGATCTTCTTCGGCGGTGGGACGCCGTCGCTGATGTCGCCGGGGCAACTTGCTGGCATCCTGGCCGCAGCCTGTGAAGCCTTCGCCATCGAGCCAATGGCCGAGATCACCCTCGAGGCCAATCCGGGCACGGTCGACCTGGAATACCTGGCCGCCGTCCGCGGGCTGGGCGTCAACCGGCTTAGCTATGGCGTGCAGAGCGCATTGCCGGGCGAATTGGCCTTGTTAGGCCGCGAGCACGACTTCGCCGCCGCTGTCGAGGCCCTGGCGCTGGCCGGCGAGGCCGGCTTCGACAACGTCAACATCGATCTGATCTATGGTCTGCCCGGACAAAGTGTTGAGGATTGGGCGCGGACGCTGGCCGCCGTCCGGTCGTTGGCCGCCGGGCGCCTCCCCATGACCCATGTCAGCCTCTATTGCCTGACCATCGAGCCGGGCACGCCCCTGCAGCGCCGGCTGCACAACGGGACGATCTCCGCCCCTGACCCCGATATCGCCGCCGAACAATACGAATTGGCGGGGCGAGAGCTGGCTGAGCTTGAATTTGGGCACTACGAAATATCCAATTGGGCCAGGTCGGGCCGGGAATGCCGCCACAACCTGGTCTACTGGCGCAACGAGCCGTACCTGGGTCTGGGCGCGGGTGCCCACGGCAGTGCCGGCGGTTATCGTTACCAAATCGTCCGGCGACCGCGGACTTATATCCATCGTATGGAAGAACGGCCACCGGTCGGGCCGTTCCCGCTGTCGGCCGCCGTGGTCGATTATCATGCCGTCGATGACGCCGAGGCTATATCGGATACGGCCATCACCCAGTTACGCCTGCTGGATGAGGGGCTGGACCTGGACGGCTTCGCCCGGCGCTTTGGCCGGACGTTTGACGAGGCGTATGGCCCGGTCGTGCGGCAACTAGAGGAGTGGGCGTTGCTGCGGCGGGAGGACGGCCGCTTGCTGCTGACGGAGAAGGGCCGTTTCCTGAGCAATCAGGTGTTTTACCGTTTTGTGTGATTTAAAAAGATTTGACAGGTCTATCAACTTACCACCGGAGGACTAGTTTGACCGGACTCACCATCGCCATCCAGGCCGGCGGCCGGAGTAGCCGCATGGGCACGAACAAGGCCTTTGTCGCCTTTCACGGCCGGCCGCTGATCGAGGTCGTCCGCGAACGGGTAGCCGGGCTGGGCGACGAGCTGATCCTCATCACCAACCAGCCGGATGAGTACGCCCACCTGGGCCTGCCGATGTTCGGCGATGTCTACCCTGACAGTGGGCCGCTGGGCGGCATCTATACGGCCGTCTTCCGCGCCGCCAACCCCCACGCGCTGGTCGTGGCCTGCGACATGCCCTGGCTCAACCGGCCGCTGCTGGCCCACATGGCCGGATTGCGCGAGACGGCCGACATCATCGTGCCGCGCTGGGACAAGTTTCCGGAGCCGCTGCACGCCATCTACAGCAAGACCTGCCTGGGGGCCATCGCCGAGCAGTTGCAGGCCGGACAATTCAAGATCACCGGCTTCTACGGCCGGATGGACGTGCGCTTCGTCGACCGGGACGAGATCGCGCGCTTCGACCCCGACGGCCGTAGCTTCGCCAACATCAATACGCCGGCAGACCTGGCGGCTGAGGAGGGCAGAGAAAAAACGAAAGGTTAAGTACCCTCAAACACAAGTGTTTTCGTTTGTAGCAGGCGCTTGAGCGCCACTTAAAAGGAGATAGGCGATGGAATACGTTAATCTTGGCCGGACAGGCCTGAAAGTATCGCGCATTTGCCTGGGGATGATGACCTATGGCACACCGGCGTGGCGCGAGTGGGTACTGGACGAAGCGAGCAGCCGGCCGTTTATCCAACGCGCCCTGGAGTTAGGGATCAACTTTTTCGACACGGCCGACATGTACTCGCTCGGCGTCAGCGAAGAAGTGACCGGCCGCGCCTTGCGCGACTTCGCCCGGCGCGAGGAAGTTGTCGTCGCTACCAAGGTCTACTTCCCGATCGATCGCGGGCCAAACGGCGGTGGTCTGTCACGCAAGCATATCATGGAGGCTATCGACAACTCCCTGCGTCGCCTGGGCATGGACTACGTGGACCTCTACCAGATCCACCGCTGGGACTATACCGTGCCGATTGAAGAGACGATGGAGGCGTTGAACGATGTCGTCCGCGCCGGCAAAGCGCTCTACATCGGCGCGTCGAGCATGTTCGCCTGGCAGTTCGCCAAGGCCCAGGCCATCGCCGAAAGGAACGGTTGGGCGCGGTTTGTGTCGATGCAGAATCACCTAAACCTGGTCTACCGCGAGGAGGAGCGCGAGATGCTGCCGCTCTGCCGCGATCAGGGCGTCGGCGTCATCCCCTGGAGCCCGCTGGCCCGCGGCTTTCTGGCCGGCAACCGCGCCCGCGACGCCGCGCCGACGAAACGAGCCGAGACCGACCAGTACGCCCGTGAGCTATATTACCGGCCGGCGGATTTCGACGTCGTCGATCGGGTGGTGGCCGTGGCCGCCGAGCGGGGTGTCACTCCGGCGCAGATCGCCCTGGCCTGGCTGCTGAACAAGCCCGGCATCACCGCGCCGATCGTCGGCGCGAGCAAGATGGCGCAACTGGAAGAGGCGGCGGCGGCCGAGGCGATCAAGCTGAGCGAGGCGGAGATGGGGCGGTTGGAAGAACCTTACCAGCCGCATCCGGTGCTGGGGCACAGTTAATCAGGAAAGTTACCACACTTTCCACGGCGCGCCTGACTGCCAGAGTTGCTCCAGCTCGTTGGCGTCCTTAAGCGTGTCCATCGACTGCCAGAAGCCGTGGTGGCGATACATCATCAACTCGCCGGCGGCGATGAGGTCCTGCAGCAAGCCCGTCTCCAGCGCGGCGGTGTCGCCGGGCGGGATATGGTCTAGGACAGCCCGCTCGAAGACCATGAAGCCGCCGTTGATCCAGTAGGGCAGTTCGGGGTACTGGATATACTCGCGCACCAGCCCGTCCGGCCCGGCATCCATCGTGCCGTACTGGTAATGCTTGGGCTGGATGGCGGTGATGGTCACCAACTTGCCGTGGGCGCGGTGGAACGCCAGCACGGCGCTGAGATCGACATCGCCGACGCCGTCGCCGTAGGTGACGCAGAAACGGCCGGCAGTCAGGTAATCGGCCACGCGGGCGATGCGGCTGGCCTTGTCGGTGCGCAGGCCGGTGTCGACCAGCGACACTTCCCACTCCGGGTGGTCTTCGGGGCCGCGAAAGTCGACGACGGCATCCTGATTGCCGAGCCGGACGGTGAAGTCGCGGGTCATGGCCTCGTAATCAAGGAAATAGCGCTTGATCTGCCCGGCTTCGTAGCCCAGCGGCAGGACGAATTTGTTGAAGCCGTGGGCGGAGTAGATGCGCATGACGTGCCAGATGATCGGCCGCCCGCCGATCTCGACCAATTCTTTCTTGGTCAGCGTGCCGCCGCGCATGCGTGTGCCCTCGCCGCCGCAGAAAATAACCACCGGGATGTCGTGATTGCTCATGGTGAAAGAAATGGAACGCTGATGACGCTGATTTCAACGCAGATCAACGCTGATCGTCAGCCGCAGTTTTAACGCAAAGGCGCAAAGACGCAAAAAATGGAACGCTGACGGACGCAGATTCCAACGCAGACCTCTGCAATCCTACGCGGATGATATCTCTTTCTCCCAGTCGATAGCCCGCGCCCGCTCAACGGCGGCGCGGAGGTTCTTCGCGAACGGCGGGTAGACGATGCCCGCCTCGGTGACGATGCCGGTCACATAGCGGTGGGGCGTCACGTCGAAAGCCGGGTTGCGGGCAGTGATGCCCGCCGGGGCGATGGGCTGCTCGCCGACGATCAGCACCTCGTCCATGGCCCGCTCTTCTATGGGAATGAGATCGCCCGTGGCCAGGTCGAGGTCGATGGTGCTGGTGGGCACGACCGGATAGAACGGCACGCCGTTCTCCCTGGCCAGCACGCCCAGCTGGTAGGTGCCGATCTTGTTGGCCACGTCGCCGTTGGCGGCGGTGCGGTCGGAGCCGACGAGGACGATGTTGACCTCGCCGCGGCGCATGAAGTGGCCGGCGGCGTTGTCGGCGATCAGGTCGAAGGGAATGCCGCGTTGCTGCAATTCCCAGGCGGTCAGCCGCGCCCCCTGCAGCCGCGGCCGGGTCTCATCGACCAGGACGTGAATTCGCTTGCCCTGTTCGTGGGCGGCGAAGATGACGCCCAGCGCCGTGCCCCAATCGACGGTAGCCAGCGCGCCGGTGTTGCAGTGGTGGAGGATGGTGTCACCGTCGCTGATGAGTTCCGCGCCGTGGAAACCCATGCGCCGGTTGAGGGCGACGTCCTCGTCGGCCAGGCGTTGCGCTTCGACCAGCAGGGCATCGCGGACCTCGTCGACCGATTCCAGTTCCTCATTCGCCGCCACGCGGAGCAACCGCCGGACGGCCCAGGCCAGGTTGACGGCCGTCGGGCGGGCGGCCTCCAGGTAGCGACCGGCCGCTTCCATGTCGCGCAGCAAGGCCAGCCGGTCAGTAGCGTTACTCTGCCGGGCGGCCAGGACCATGCCGAAGGCGGCCGCCGCGCCGATAGCCGGGGCACCGCGCACGACCATGTCGGTGATGGCCCCGGCGACGGTCTGGTAGGTGTCGTACTCCGGCACAACCAGCTCAAACGGCAACAGCCGCTGGTCGATCATTTTCATGAGTTGGCGATCATAATCCCAAAAAACAGTGCGCATAGGGTCTCCTTCGATATTTGAAGCCGGGTTTCTCAAAAAAAACCGGCTTCTGATATTTTAGAGGATGAGGGAGGATTGACCAAGTCGCGTGTGGTCACGTGGTCGCAGGGCGGACTTTACTTATGAGAGTAAGGCATCCCGGTACGATCAATTTCCGTTTGTGCGCCTGCTCATGCAAGCGCTTCCAGCAGGGCCGTAGCTTCGATCAGGTCCAGCGTATCAAACCCCTCGGTGAACCAGTCGCAGATGCCGGCCAGCAGATCACGGGCCTGCTCGCGACGGCCCTGCGCCTGCCACAGCCGGGCCAGGTTCAGCGCCGCTCCCAGCTCCCACCACCGGCTCCCCTGCTCGCGGGCTAGGGCCAGCGCGCGCCCAAAACAGGCCTCGGCCTCCTCCACTTGGGCAGGCCTGCCCGGTCGGTCGATCAGCAGCAGCTCGCCGCGCACACGCCACGCTTCTGCCTCTGTAGCCCGCATGCCCGTACTCTCGATCCAGGCCTGAGCCTGATCGAGAGCTCCTAAGCCCATCTCGACCTGGCCTGACCGCGCGCACACGCCGGCCTGCAGCAGCATCAATGCCGCAAATCCTGCACCTGCCCCGGCCGTCTGCCAGTTCGACCCGGCTGTCACCATCCGGGCCAAGCCCGCTTGAGGCTCGAATTCGGCACACTCGGCCGCGTGCTGATCCTGTGCCTGTGATAGCTCTTCCACAATCTCAGACCAGTTTCGGTAAATCATGCTCCTCTGGCTCAGAGGCCGAAGGGCTCGGGCGTGGCTGACAGCCGCTCCCCCATCGTGGCCAATGACCGAGATGACCATCGTGGCTACATAATGGGCAAAGGCCAGGCTCGACGGCTGCTCAAGCGCCTGCGCCCGCGCCACTGCCTGCCGCAATCCGGCGCGGCCTTGGTCCGGGTAACCCAAGAGCCACAACACAGCGCCCAGGATGGCGCCGGCCATCACGCCCAGGTCCCCCACCAGAAACCCGCTTAAGGGACGGTTCGCTTTCAGGTCGTATAAGGCTACAGTGCGATCCAGATGTTCGCGGGCGAGGGAATTCTTTCCTTGCAGCCAGTAGCTGAGACCCAGCGCCCAATGGCCCAGCAGGAGCGTCTGTTGGTCACCTTCCTGGGTCAGACCCAGAAGACACTTGCCAACGCTTTCGCTGTGCCCGGGGTCGGCCGACCAGTTGGCTGATAACACCAGCACGCTCAACGCGGTCACGCGCTGCGGGTCGTCCTGCAGGTCCGGGTGTTGGATCAAGCCGGCGAGACGCTCTATGGACTGCATGTGAGCGGGCGACTGCCATCCCCGCTGCAACAGCGCCGGCGTGCACAGCGCGGCGCACAGACCCAGCTCCAGGCGCAGCCTTTCCGTTGAGGGCGGGATCCCGTCCAGCAGCGCCAGCCCGCAATTGAGGTGGGCAATCGCCTCCTCGTATTCCACCAGGTTGGCCGCCCACCGGCCTGCCTCCAAGCGGTAGCCGGCCGCCTCAAAGGGCATGCCCGCCGCCTCAAAGTGACGCGCCAGCGTGGGCGCCATCGATGCCGGCACCTTACCCTCAAGACCATAAACCGCTTCCAACACCCGCGCGGTTGCCTCGTGCAGACGCGCCTTCTGCACCACATCCAGGCTGAGGTAAGCGGTCCGTTGCAGCAGGCCATGGCGAAAACGATAGTGTGACAGACGCTGGCCACTGGACGGCAGCCGGTCCAAGCTGACCGCCTGCACCAGCCGGTGCCGCGTCTCCAGAGGGCCGCTAAGCCGCCGCACGGCAGTTTCCTCGCCCCAGTCAATAACCCGTGCAGCCACCTCTGCGGCAAACTGTTCGCCCTGGACGCTGGCTGCCTGCAGTAAGGCCCGGTCCTCGTCGGGCAGTGCGGCCAGGTGCCCGGCGATGACTGCCTCAACCCGCGGCGGCCAGCGGCTCCAATCCAGGTCTGGCGATTCAATCCACTGCCGGGCCTCGTCCTGCATCAGTGCTCCCGCCTGTTCAAAGCCGCGCAGCAACTCGACGGTAAACAAGGGATTGCCGCCAGTGTGGTCATAGAGCCCCCGCCGGAAGGCCACTCCCAGCCGGTTCGGCTCGCTGTCGACGAGGGCCTCGACAAACGCCCGCCCGTCGGCTTTGTCCAGGTCGACCAGAACGTCGCCCCAGAGACGGCAAAGCTCGTGAACAATGGTCTCCACACGGGGATCATTAGCCTCGTCACCCTCGCCATGGGCAGCTCCCGGCCAGGGTTGGGAGCCAAGCTCCTCCGGACGGTAGGCGCAGACCAATAGGATGTGGCTGCCGGCCAGCCGGCGCCCCAGGTGAAAGAGCAGGGCCGCTGTGCCGCCGTCAGCCCACTGCAGGTCATCAACGGACAGCAGCAGGGGATTGCGCTGGGAGACCGTGCGCAGCACCTCGGTGACTTCCGCAAACAGGTCGGGCGGCGTGTCCAGCATACCCAACCTCAGACCAGGCTGGAACACAATCTCCTGCAGCCGCGCCTGCCACTTTCGGGCGCTGGACGAGGCCGGATATCCCCCAACGCGCTGCATCAGGATCTCTCCCGGCACAAAGCGGTCGATTAGGGCTGGGCCGTGCTCAACCAGCGCCGCAACCACCGTGGGCAGCGCCTCCCAAACACGCCGCGCTTGTTCCAGCGAGAGCGTCCCCCCAGCCCGCTTACCCTCTACGTCACCGGCCAGCATCTGCAGCATCTCGCGGAACGGCAGATACAGGTCGCCGGCGGCGGCATGGGCATTGCACCGCCCGCGCAGGGTGATTAAATCCCCACGCGACTCGGCCGCCTGGCGAGCTAATTCATCCAAAAGAGCGCTCTTGCCAGCGCCCGCTTCGCCGACGATGAATGCGACCCCTCCTTGGCCGGTTAAGGCATCGTCGAGCAGGGCCTCCAGCCGTGCCAGTTGCAGCTCCCGAGCGACGAAGTGAGCGGGAGGCTGAACACCGGCACGGGCAGGTGCAGGGGTCTCGATGACGTGGGCAGGAGAACTGGGCCAGGAGAGGACACCGCTGCGAATCTGCGCATGGAGCGCCTGTGTCTCATCTTCAGGCTCGCAGCCCAGCTCCTCGACCAACACCCGGCGACAGGCTGCATAGTGCGCCAGGGCGGCCGATCGTTCCCCGCCCAGCGCCAGCGCGGCCATCAACTGCCGATGAGCCTGCTCTCGGAACGGCTCCAGCTCTATCTGCCGCCGCGCCCAGTGCGCCGCCTCGGCATACGCGCCGCGAGCCATCTGCAAAGCAATCAACCGCCCGTGTAGGGACAGGACAAACCGCCGCGTTTCCTCCCCCTGCAGTAGCAACCACTGCTCAAAGGCGGGGCTATCCCCTACGGACAAGCCGTCCAGCAAGGGGCCGCGATACAGGGCCAGTGCCAGCTCCAGCCCGGGCGCATCGGGCCGGACGGCCAGATTTTCAATCTCAGCCACATCCAGCCAATGGTTACTGGCCGCGTTGAACTGCACGGTGCTACGCGTGACAAGTAGAAAGGGGTTGGAGGAGCCGCGGTCATCAAGGATGCCGCGGAGGTTGGACAAGGCGTAGCGCAGGGCACTGAGCGCCTCCTGATCGGATCGCTCCGGCCACAGGAGAGCGGCCAGGGCTTCGCGCGAATGTTCGCGCCGGCGCTCGACGGCTAGATAGGCCAGCAGCGCGCGCAGCCGGTCGGAAGTCAGTCCCTCAACCGGACAACCATCCAAGCTAACCTGAAAGGGGCCCAACAGACCCAATTCCAAGCGTGCCATGCCATACCTCTACGCTTGTCAGAATTATACATTATTTGGGCTAACTCGTTAACTTTCATTTGCCCACGCACGTTTCCGGCACGATCGGCGCACGTTCGGCGTGTACGATGGAGTCGTGGAGATGAGAGATGGCGACGAGCGACGAGGCAGATGTCTATCAGATTTACCTGCTGCGCCTGTGGCGTGCCCGGTGCCAGGACCGTTGGCAGTGGCGTGCATACATCGAGAGCCCAAACACTGGCGAGCGTCATGGCTTTGCCAGCCTTGAGGAGCTCTTCGCTTATCTCAGCCAGCGGTGTGAGGGCCAGCCGCCGGCCACAAGGCCAGACAAACGGCGATGATGTGGCAAGCATGGACGTGACCACAAGCAGATCCGTTTGACAAATCGATAGGGCAAGTTGATGGGGTTTATTGATTTTTTAGGCGTGTGTTCTCGGACGAACATGCGCAAAGGGAGTATTAAAGCCATGAAAAGGGTAATCTTGTTAGCTGGTATGCTCATTTGTGTTGTGATGTTGGTGGTGTTGCCCATTTATGCGCAGGGTACGCTGGATCAAAGTTATGACGATACCCACAACGCCGGTGGTCTTCTTAATTATGGTACCCAGTTGGTGGCCCAGACATTTACAGCCGGCATCGACGGCAGGGTAACCGGCTTAAACGTTGCCGTAGACAGTATTTACAGGAAATATCCCATGCGCGTCGCCATCCGCGCGATGGATGGAGGCGTGCCGGCGTCCACAGAGTTGGGATATGCAATCGTACCGACGGGAGATCAGAGTTCAGACATGTTTGGCTTTCTCATCACATTATCTCCCGGTGTGGCTGTCTCCGCTGGTACTGAGTACGCCATTGTCGTCAGCTTCGATGGGGCTCCTGCTAGTACTATGCAAGGTAACTGGCATGGACATTACCCGGGCGGTTATCTTGACGGAAAAATGTGTTTTGGGGGACCGCCGAATTATGAAATCGGTAAATGGGTTTGCGACGGTTCAGCCGAGTCCACCGATTTCTTCTTTCGCACCTACGCAGAGCCGGCGACCGTGAGGGTCGAGATCGACATCAAGCCTGGCGACGACCTCAACTGTATCAACAATGACGGCCACGGCGTCATCCCGGTTGCTATCTTGACAAGCGGTGACTTCGACGCGGCCACAGTTGATCCCTTTACCGTTGCCCTGGATGGTGCTACGGCCCAAATGAGAGGCAAGAGCGGCAACGCCGGCTCGCTGGAAGATGTCGACGGTGATGGCGATCTTGATTTGGTGCTGCAGATTGACGATACGGATGGCACCTATCTGCCAGGCACTATCCTTGCCACGCTAACCGGATCGACCTACGACGGAACGTCGATTGAGGGAAAGGATATCATCTGTATTGTTCCGTAGCCGACGAATCTTGGTCGCACCTTAAGGCTAAGCCACCAGGCCGGTTTGCGTCTGGTGGCTTTTCATTACATATTAAGCATCTCCCGGATTTTTGCGGAAAAGGACGCCAAGAAACGCCGAATCTGCTGATGTCGAGGTAAAACACGGGAGAACCCGCCTTTTGTGTCATTAGAAAATGTTACGCTGGCAGCTTGCATTTCCCCACCTACCTGCGCTACTCTTTAGCCCGGCTTTGTTAAACGGGAAGACCGACCGGCGATTCCAATTCAATACGGGATTCAGGAGGACATCATGCTGGACAGTAACCATTTCTGGCTGTTGGCGACGGCGCTCGGTTCGGGCGTCTTCTGGCTCATCGCCTACATCCTCATTATCTACCGTGGCTTCAAGGACCATACCTACGGCATGCCGATCGTGGCCTTCATCGGCAACATCGCCTGGGAGTTCATCTTCGGCCTGGGCATCGAGCGCGGCTGCGCGGCCAGCTGGTCGACCTGCCCGGCGGCCATCATCCAGGCCCGCAACTTCCTCTGGCTGCTGTTCGACTTTGTCATTCTCTATACCGTTCTCAAGTTCGGCCGGCGCTATTTCACCGGGTTTTTGAACAAGTACTTCAGCTTTATCGTCATCGGCGGCATCGTCGTCGCCGGGCTGCTCATCTACGCCATCGTTCAGGAGTTCTGGATCAAGAACATCTGGGGGGTGCAGATCGGCGGCCAGACGCCGGAGTTTCTGCCGCTGACGCTGCAGGGCGGCAGCTACTACACCGGCTTCGCCCTCAACTTCATGATGTCGATCCTGTTCGTCTTCATGCTTTATCGCCGGGGCAGCATCGAGGGCCAATCGATTTACATCGCCATCAGCAAGTGGTTGGGCACGGTGGCCGCCTACGGTTTCATGCTGGCCGACGGCATCCAGACACCGGTAGTCAACATCCTCTACGCCGTCGTCTTCATCTTTGATGTGGTCTATATCAAGATGGTCTATGACCAGTGCCGCAAAGAGGGGATTGATCCCTGGCGGCGGCCGTAGCGGCCGCCCTCCTTTGCCTCCTCCCATCCCCAACGTTATACTTCCCCCTTATGCGCTTATCACGTTCATTCGGCAAGACGCTGCGCGAGGCCCCGGCCGAGGCCGAGCTCGCCAGCCACCAACTGCTCATCCGAGCCAATTTCATCCGTTCCGCCGGCGCGGGCATCTACACCTTCATGCCCCTCGGCTACCGCGTCATCCGCAACATCTGGAAAATCCTGGCCGAGGAGATGGACGCCATCGACGGCCAGGAGATGTGGATGCCCAACCTCCACCCGGCCGCCCTGTGGCAGGCCACCGGTCGCTGGGACAAGGTCGATGTGCTCTTCAAGCTGAAGGCCGGTGGCAGCCGCGAGTACGCCCTGTCGGCCACGCACGAGGAGATCGTCGTCGACCTGGCCCTGCGCGAGATCGAGAGCTACCGCGACCTGCCGCGCATGGTCTACCACATCAGCAAGAAATTCCGCGACGAACCGCGGCCGCGCGGCGGCCTGCTGCGCCTGCGCGAGTTCATCATGAAAGACGCCTATACCCTCGACACCGACGAGGCCACCTTCGACCAGTATTACCCGCGCATGCTCCAGGCCTACGTCAACTGCTTCGAGCGCTGCGGCGTCAATACGGTGATGATCGACGCCGATGTCGGCTCGATGGGCGGCAAGACCTCCCACGAGTTCACCGTCCCCCACCCGCAAGGCGAGGACTCCTTCATCGCCTGCGACAACTGCGACTACGCCGCCAACGTCGAGGCGGCCGAGTTCGTCCGCGAGGGCGACCAACCGGCCGCGCTGGACGATCTGGTCAAGGTCGCCACGCCCGACTGCAAGACGATTGAGGACGTTGCCCGCTACATCGGCGTGCCCACCAGCCGGACGATCAAGGCCGTCTTCTACTGGTGGCGGCCGGTGTGGGCCGAGACGGGCGAGGGGCGGCTGGTGTTCGCCCTGGTGCGCGGCGACCTGGCCATCAACGAGGTCAAGCTGGGCAACGCCATCGGCGGCGGCTTCCTGCGCGCGGCGACCGAGGCCGAAATCCGGGCCATCGGCGCGGTGCCGGGCTACGCCTCGGGCATCGGCATGAGCCCGGAGCGGGGCATGGACCAACCGGGGGTGATGATCATCGCCGATACGTCCATCGAGCACGGCGGCAACTTCGTCGTCGGGGCCAACGACGAGGGCTACCACTACACCGGGGCCAACTACCCGCGCGACTTCGCCGTGAGCCGGCTGGCCGACATCGCCCAGGCCCCCGACGGCGCGCGATGCCCCCGGTGCGGCGGCCGCATCCACGAGCGCAAGGGCATCGAGACCGGTCACTGCTTTAAGCTGGGCACGCGCTACAGCGCGGCCATCGGCGCGACCTACCTGGACGAGAACGGCGAGGCCCAACCCATCTACATGGGTTCCTACGGCATCGGCCTCGACCGGCTGATGGCCGTCGTGGTTGAGCTGCACCACGACGCCGACGGCATCATCTGGCCCGACAGCGTGGCCCCCTACCGGGCGCACCTGGTCCACATCGGCAAGGCGGGCGACGGCACAAAGGAGCAGGCCGAGGTGCTTTATGATCAATTGACCGCGGCGGGTATCGACGTGCTCTACGACGACCGCGACGGGCTCGGGGCAGGGGTCAAGTTCAAGGACGCCGACCTGATCGGCATCCCCTGGCGGATCACCCTGTCGGCTCGCAGCCTGGAGCAGGGCGGTGTGGAAGTCAAGCGGCGGAGCGAGAGCGAGCGGCGGGTGGTGGCGATCGATCAACTACCGGCCCTCCTGACCAGCTAGACCAGTTCGAAACCTCATGCATTTTACTCACGGCTCGCCATTGGCGAGCCGTTTTCATTGACGAACGGGTCCAAAGCCCGTAAGCCCGGCCGGGAATTGTTCCCGCCTGCCCAATGGGCATACTTCCCGTCCATAAGGTGACGTCCGCCTCATGACGCCCGCCGGTCGTCCAGCCTATACTGCTGCCATCAATAGGAAGTGGAGGTAAACATGTCCGATTCTCAATTCGTAGGCTGGACGGCGATCCTCGGCGGCATCGTCGGGATCATCGGCTTTGTCGCGTTCCTGCTTTTGTTCGTCGTCGGTGAACCGTTCGGCACCATCAACGACATCCTGTCTATTCCCGTAGCGATCCTGATGGGACCGCTCATCGTGGCCCTCTACCGCCTCAACGCCCCCAACCACGCCTGGCTGAGCCTGTTCGGGCTGCTGGCCGGGATCATCGGTTTCTTCGCCACGGCCGTCGGGTCGGCGCTGTTGGTGATGGGCCGCATCGACTTTGAGCAATCACTTCTGCCGGGCATCGGCGGTTTTGGCCTGATCGGATTGTGGGTATCGATGAATTCGGCGATGGGCGTTGCCAACCACACCCTGCCCAGGGGATTGGCCTGGGCGGGCATCCTGCTGGCGATCACGCCGACGTTGGCGCTCGTCGCCGTGGCGCGGCCCGGCAATATCGCGACCGTGTTGGGCGGGATGGCGGGCCAGGCGACGGCAAGCCCAATCAGCCCGCTGGTTTATGTATTCGTGGTGATGGGTTTCATCAGCTATGCCGGATTGCCGTTCTGGTTCGTCGCCCTGGGTCGATTGTTTGTCGCCGGGCAACCGGGTAGCTCACTCGCTCCCATTTCGGCCTGAGCGGGCCTCTGATAAACCGGTGTCAACGGCGGCACGGATTTCCGGAAAAAAGGACGATACAACGATGTATGACTGGATGGTCTATCTGCATGTTCTGGCGGTGTTCGCCTTCCTGCTCGCCCATGGCGTCAGCACGATCGTCATCTTCAGGTTACGCGGCCGGCCGGATCCGGCCGAGGCACGCGCGTGGATGGAGCTTTACATCAACGACCGGGTCTTCGCTGTGCTCTACGGGTCGCTGCTACTGCTCCTCGTCACCGGGATTGTCGCCGCCTTTATGGGCAACTGGTGGAACCGGGGGTGGGTCTGGCTATCGTTGGCGCTGCTGGTCGGCATCATCGCCGGCATGTGGCTGGTCGGCACACGACACATGACCCACATACGGAAGGCGCTCGGGATGCCACACTTCAACGGCCGCACTACCGTCCCGGCCGCGCCGCCCGCGCCGCCCGATGAGATAGACGCCTTGTTGGCAACCGCGCCCGCGCTGCCGGTGGCCTTAATCGGCTTTGGCGGCCTCGCCGCCATCCTGTGGCTCATGATGTTCAAGCCGTTTTAACGACCACGATGGTGTCGCCTTGGTAACGGTCAATTTTGCTGATTGGGAATGATTCTGGAGGTAAATGAGATGAAAGGTTTTCGTGTCGCCTATGCAGTATTTGCCTGGGTCTTCGTCGCCGGCGTGCTTGTCCAGGTTTTTCTGGCCGGGATGGTGGTCGTCGCCCGGCAGATGGGCTGGGACAACCACATCGGCCTGGGCCATACACTGAGCCTGCCGTTGATCGTGATGCTGATCACCGCCTATCTCGGCCGGCTGCCGGGGTCAATGAAGCGGCTGACATGGCTGCTGTTCGGCGTCTACGTGTTGCAGGCCGACATCCTCATCTTCCTGCGCGTCAGCGTGCCGATCCTGTCGGCCCTTCATCCCGTGCTGGCCTTGGTCGATTTCGCCCTGGGTCTGATCCTGGCGCAACAGGCGGTTGCGCTGGTCCGGTCGGCGCCGTCGCCGGTGTCGGTGGAGCCGAAGACCGCCGCCGCGGATTGACCACCTGACTCTGTGTTCAGCCGGGACTGGAGCGGGAGCCGGCGAGGATTGATCATGTCCAACTATCAGATTGATATTGATTCACGCGTCTTTCTGGCCATCGCTGATCGGCGCATCGTCCGCGCCGAATGCGCGCAAGGCAGCGGCTGGCGGGTGGAAACCGTCCTGGCCGATGCGCCGGCGGTGACGCTGGCCGCCGATCCCAACAACCATAACACCGTCTATGCCGGGACACAGGGCGAAGGGGTTTATCACTCTGCTGACGGCGGCCGGCATTGGCGCGCGTTGGGACTGGCCGGGCAGATCGTCAAGTCTCTGGCTGTCAGCCCCCACGACGCCGGGGTGATCTACGCCGGGGTCAAGCCGGCGGCCGTTTTCAAATCCGTCAACGGTGGCCAATCGTGGCCGGAACTGACCGGCTTCCGGCGCATCCCTAACCGCTGGTGGTGGTTTTCCCCGGCCGAAGCGCCGTTCCGGGCTTACGTCAACGCCATCAGCGTGTCGCCCGTTGAACCAGGAGTGGTTATGGCGGGCATCGAGTTCGGGGCGCTCGCGCGCAGCGAAGACGGCGGCCGCACCTGGTCAGGCCATCTACCCGGCGCGATCCGCGACTGCCATTTGCTCACGTTTCACGGGCAATACGGGCAATGGGCTTATGAAGCCGGCGGGACCGGCGGCGGGGCGGCGTTCAGTCGCGACGGCGGCCGGACCTGGCTGCAGCTGCGCGCCGGTCTGGTTAGGAAGTACGGCGTGGCCTGCGCCGCCGACCCGGCGCTGCCCGAAGTCTGGTACGTCGCCGTGGCCCCCGGACCGAGAAAGGCCTATGGCCGGGACGTGGAAGCCTACCTCTATCGGGCATCCGCCGGCTCTGACTGGCAGCCCATCGGCTGGGAACCGCACCCGATGGGCCAGATGCCGCGGTCTCTGGTCACCCTTCCGAACGCGCCGGGACATCTCTATGTCGGGACGACCTTTGGCGACGTGTGGCACACGGCCGACTATGGCGATTCCTGGCGGCGCTTGCCGTTCAATCTGGGCGGCGGGCTGTCGATGCTGGTGCTCTAGTGCGATTCAATCAGGAGTATGAGAAAGATGAAAAAGGCACTCAAGTGGATAGGTTTCGTTGTGGCCGGGCTGGCGAGTCTCGTCGTGCTGATCAGTCTGGCCGGCTACATCACCAGCGAGCGACGCATCAACAAAACCTACGATGTCGCAGTAGAACCACTGACTGTCCCGACTGATGCGGCTGCCATCGAGGAAGGGCGGCGACTGACCGTCATTCGTGGCTGCGTCGATTGCCACGGCGCGGACTACGGCGGGACGACCCTCATCGAAGACCCTGCCATCGGGCATATCTATGGCGCCAACCTCACCACCGGTGAGGGTAGCGCCACGAGCGGGTGGTCGGCCGAGGACTGGGCGCGAGCGATTCGCGACGGCGTTGCGCCGGACGGACGACCCCTCCTGATGATGCCCAGCAGTGAGTACGCCGGTCTCAGCGATGAAGATATCGGCCGGATGGTCGCCTATCTACGCGCAGCGCCGCCTGTCGATCGCCTACAGCCGGAGTCCGCCATTGGACCGGTCGTTCGCGCGATGCTGGTCACCAACCAGATGCCGGTTCCACTGATCTCGGCCGAGGTAATTGACCACAGCCGGGCGGCTCCGGCCAGCGTCCCCGCCGAGGCGTCGGTCGAATTCGGGGCTTACCAGATCACTACCTGTACCGGTTGTCACGGGGCCAATCTGGGCGGCGGGCCGGTCCCGTTCAGCGCCCCTGGTGATCCGCCGGCGGCGAACCTGACTGTGGGCGGTGAGCTGGGCACGTGGACACTGGACGAATTCAAGAATACGCTGCGCACCGGCGTCACACCGAGCCGGCGAGCACTTGACCCGTCCAAGATGCCCTGGCCCCTCGCTCGCGAGATGACGGATACTGAACTGGAGGCGATATGGTTCTACCTCAGGAGTCTGCCGCCGGTGACGCTTGCGCAATGAACCACGCCTCGGTTGATATGATTGCTCGATGGTCCCGCGACCCCGCGAGCTACCGGGGCACGAGAGAGCTGGCGAAACTGCGGCAGGGCCGGAACTTCAGAAGGTGATCCCGCGGAGGTATTTGTGAGAACACCGCTTGTTAGTGCGCTGGCGATCGTGGTTGTGTTCGACGCGCTGGCCTGGATCGCGGGTGTCCTGCCGGTGCTGAAGTACGCCCTTGTCCATCGCGATCTGCCGACGGTGGGCGGCATCCGGCTGCTGAGCGGGCCGATGGAGGCGCTGGGCATCGAGGCCGTTATCGTCACCGGGATCGTGTTCGTCGTCGTCAGCGGCTTGAAGCTCCTGGCCGCCTACTGGATATGGCAGGCACGTCTGGACGGGGCCGTCCTGGAGATGATTCTGCTGGGTCTCAGCGCGATATTTTGGTACGCCTTCGAACTGCCGTTCGGCCCCTTGGGTGGTCTCGTTCAGGTCGTCCTCCTTGCCCTCTGCTGGCAGAGTCTCGGTTAGCGGCCATGATTCATCTTTCGGGCGCGGCGAGGATCGCTTGGTTAAGTGTTATAATGCGAGCGAATCATGCAGCAATCTGAACGATCCACGAAAGGCTTACTCCTCGGCGCGGCGGCCGAGGCAGTTGATGACTCCGGCGCACGTATGTGGCGCGGCCAGCTCGCGCGCGCCTGGGGGTTGGTCGTCGTCGTTCTGGCGCTGTTGAACTTCGTCCTGGCCGTCTGGTATGTGATTCGCACGGGTTTAACTGCGAGCTTCTTCACCCACCAGTTATTTTTGCCGTTCCTGGCGATCGCCTATACGGCGCTGAGCGTCGCTATCATTTCTCGCCGGCCAAGGAATCCAATCGGTTATATCTTCCTCAGCGTCGGCACCCTATTTCTGTTAATTGGTCTGGCCGCGAGCGTCATCGACGACTACTGGATGGTGCTGCCGTTCTCGACGTCGGCGCTGATTGACCCGGCAATTTGGTTGGGTAATTGGACCTGGCTGCCGGCGCAAATGTTGCCGCTCACCTTCGTCTTCCTGCTCTTTCCGGATGGTCATCTGCCGTCGCGTCGCTGGCGGTGGATCGGCTGGGCGGCCGGCGTGGGACTGTTCCTGACGGCGTTGGGCCTGGCCGCGCTTCCAGGCCCGCTGCCGGAGTGGGGCACTACCGCCAACCCGTATGGCCTCGCCGGCGCGGAAGATCTGATCGCCGTCATGATGAACATCGGCGGCGCGCTACTGGCGGTTGGTTTTGCTGGTTCGATAGCCGCCCTTATCATGCGCTTCCGGCGATCGCGCGGGATAGAGCGCGCCCAGATCAAGTGGCTGGTCTACGCCGGCATCGTCGTGCTGGTGCTGGCCGTCTTGATGGTTCCGCTGTGGGTCTCCGGCAATTTGAACGACCGGCTGGCCATGGAACTAAGCATCATCCTGACGAATCTGATGACGCTTGGCATCGCTGTCGCCGCCACGGTCGCCATTATTCGCTACCGGCTCTACGAAGTCGACATCATCATCAATCGCACGCTGGTCTATGGCGTCATGACGGGCGTGATCCTGTTGATCTACAGCCTGATCGTAGGCGCGGCGGGCCTCCTGTTCGGTTCTCAGGGGAGTTGGTTGCTGACGCTTCTGGCTACCGGATTGGTGGCGGTTCTGTTCCAGCCCATTCTTATTCGATTGCAGCGGGGTGTCAATCGCCTCCTATACGGCCAACGTGACGAGCCATTCACCGTGCTGGCCCAGTTGGGTCAACGCCTGGAACAGACGGTGACACCGGAGTCGATCTATCCCACCATTGTGAAAACGCTGGCCCAGGCCCTGAAGTTGCCCTATGTCGCCCTGCAGGTGCGCGACGGCGAGGACTTCAAGACGGTCGAATCCACCGGCCGGACGGTGACCGAACCGGTGTTGGTGCCCCTGACCAATCAAGGGGAGGTCGTCGGCCGGTTGCTGGTCGGCCGGCGGATGCCCAACGAGGAGTTCTCCGAGGCGGATCAACAGATCTTGCAGAACGTCGCCCGGCAAGCCGGCGCGGCGGTGCATAATGCCCATCTGACGGCCGATCTGCGGCGCTCGCGCCAGCAGATCGTCACCACGCGCGAGGAAGAGCGCCGCCGCCTACGCCGCGACCTGCACGACGGGCTGGGGCCGGCGCTGGCATCGTTGTTGTTGGAAGCCAGAGTGCTGCGCCGCCTGGTCAGAGATGACCCACCGGCGGCCGAAGCTCTGGCCGTCGACATGCAGGCGGACATCAAGTCCACGATCGACGATATCCGCCGGGTGGTAAATGAATTACGGCCGCCCGCCCTGGACGACCTTGGCCTGGTGGCCGCGCTCCATGTGATGGCGACTAAAATCGGCGAGTCCGGCAGCGACGGGAATGAGGGTAGCCGGCCGGACGGGCCATTGAGTCGCGACGGTAGACTACGTATCAACATCGACGCTCCCGAAGATTTGCCGCCTTTGCCGGCCGCGGTTGAGGTGGCGGCGTATCGGATTATCCAGGAAGCTCTAACCAATGTGATTCACCATGCCGAGGCCGGATGCGCGGTTGTCCGCTTGCGACTGGCTGGCGATCTGTGCCTTGAAATCGCCGATGATGGCGTCGGCTTTAACAGCGGTCGCGATGGTGGCGTCGGACTTCACTCCATGCGCGAGCGGGCGGTTGAATTAAGCGGGAGTTGTCGGATCGATCGCCGGCCGGAAGGCGGAACCATCGTGCGCGCGACGTTACCACTGGGCGCAGGCTAAGCCGCCATGACACCCATTCGCGTGCTCATCGCCGACGACCATCCCCTCTTTCGCAAGGGGCTGCGGACACTGCTGGAATCTCTACCCGAGACGGCCGTCGCCGGGGAAGCCACGAACGGCCGGGAGGCGGTTGAACAGGCGCTGGCCCTGGAACCGGACGTCATTTTGATGGATCTGCAGATGCCCGAAGGTGGCGGTCTGGCGGCGATCCGGCAGTTGTCAATTCAACAACCCGAAGCGCGCGTTCTGGTCGTGACCCTGTTTGAGGATGACGAGTCCGTTTTTACCGCGCTGAAGGCCGGCGCGCGGGGTTATGTCCTCAAGGATGCCGACGAGGAGGAGATCGTCCGCGCCATCAACGCCGTGGCCCAGGGCGAAGCCATCTTCAGCCCGGCCATTGCGACGCGGCTGATCGACTATTTTTCGGCCACGCAGACCTCGCCCCACGCCGGGGCGTTCCCCGACCTGACCGAACGCGAGCGGGAAATCCTGGCCCTCATCGCCCGCGGCCGGTCCAACGCCGAAATCGCCGAGGAATTGACCATCAGCCTCAAGACGGTTCGCAACCACGCTTCGAATATCTTCAACAAGCTGCAGGTGGCCGACCGGACAAAAGCAGCGATTCGAGCGCGGGAAGCTGGACTTGGGTGAGTCGCGCCAGAAGGCGGGCACAAGCGGCTTGCCTTACTACGAACCATTCACCAGCAAAGCGCCCCAAGCGCCAAAAATCTCATGGGCGATTGCGATAGCACCGGCGCTCTCGCCTGGCGATCGTGGATGCGGCTTGCATTTCCTCGCTGCCGGGCTATAATAATTTATCGGCGGCCTCGCGGCCGCTCGATTTTTGTTGTCTATCGCCGGTACAAGGCCTATCGAATCGACAATTGCCGGCGTCACCTCGCCCGTTGGCGCGAGAATTGATATCAAGAAGAAGGAAGTGATATTATGGGTGCAGTTCCCAAGCGAAAAGTCTCGAAAGCGCGCCGTGATAAGCGGCGCACCCACGATGCGTTAACCCCGTTTCACCTTGTCCCCTGCCCGGATTGCGGCGAGATGAAACGCGCGCATCACGTTTGCCTTAATTGTGGCAAGTACAACGGTCGGCAAATTTTACCCGCCAGTGAGGAATAACCGGCCATCGATCCCTGTTCCCGTAAATATTGACCGCAGCCGTGGTCGCCTACATCCATGGTCTTACTTAACTAACCAACTGTAATCGTTCCGGCGAACGACAGGTCAATGACCATCGCTTTTCTCTTCCCCGGTCAGGGTTCCCAGAATGTCGGCATGGGCCGCGACCA
>Ga0114939_10000667_pt1 | contig 28472 bp, 24 predicted proteins | sample AshMeaCrysSpring_FD_87196 | JGI IMG/M metagenome (GOLD analysis project Ga0114939, IMG submission 87196) | Groundwater microbial communities from Big Spring, Nevada to study Microbial Dark Matter (Phase II) - Ash Meadows Crystal Spring | ecosystem: Environmental > Aquatic > Deep subsurface >...
GGCCGACCTGTGCACGATCCCGGCCAACCTGGCCGGGATCGCCGCCGGCTCGTTCCCGTGCGGCCTGGCCGACGAGGACGGGTTGCCCGTCGGCTTCCACGTGATGGCCCCGGCGCTCGCCGACGACCGGCTGTACCGGGTGGGGGCCGCTGTCGAGGCGGCCCTGTCCGAGCAGTGGGGCGGTCCGCTGACCGACCTCGTCCCCGACCTGGAGGTGGGACCGTGAAGAACCTCAAGCTCATCGACGTCCTCAAGGTGACCGGATCGGTGATCGCGATCATCAGCGTGATCAAGGCCTTCCGCGAGGCCGACCATCGCTCGGACAAGCTGGAGATGGTCGAGGCGCTGCTGCGCGGGGCCACGTTGACGATCAGCGTGGTCCTGCTCATCCGGCACCTGCGCAACGAGGGCGTGGGCGAGGACTTGGTGGCCCTGGTGCAGGGCGAGTCGGCCGGCACGCCGGAGGCCACGACGTGACGACGGGGTCCCAGACGGCTGCCCCCGCCGGCGCGTTGCCGTCCTACGACGAGGTCGTGGCCGCCTTCGACCCCGTGCTCGGCCTCGAGGTGCACGTCGAGCTGTCGACCGCCACGAAGATGTTCTGCGGCTGCTCGACCTCCTTCGGGGCGCCACCCAACACCCAGGTCTGCCCGGTGTGCCTGGGGCTGCCCGGGTCGTTGCCGGTCGTCAACGCGGCCGCTGTGGAGGCCGCCGTGAGGATCGGGCTGGCGCTGCACTGCAGCATCGCGCCGTGGTGCCGGTTCGCCCGCAAGAACTACTTCTACCCCGACATGCCCAAGGACTTCCAGATCAGCCAGTACGACGAGCCGATCGCCGTCGACGGGTGGCTGGATGTCGAGGTGCCCACCGACGACGGCCCGCGCCCGGTACGGGTCGGGATCGAGCGGGCGCACATGGAGGAGGACACCGGCAAGACCTCGCACGTCGGCGGCGCCGCCGGGCGCATCCACGGCGCCGACTACTCCCTGGTCGACTACAACCGGGCCGGCATCCCGCTCATCGAGATCGTGACCAAGCCCATCGAGGGCGCCGGCGCGCTGGCCCCGGCGGTGGCCAAGGCCTACGTCGCCGAGCTGCGGGACCTCGTCCGCGCGCTCGGGGTCTCCGACGTGCGGATGGAGCAAGGTTCGCTGCGCTGCGACGTCAACGTTTCGCTGCGGCCGTCCCCGGACGCGCCGTACGGTCTGCGCACCGAGACGAAGAACGTCAACTCGCTGCGCTCGGTCGAGCGCGCGGTCAGCTACGAGATGCGCCGCCAGGCCGGCATCCTGCTCGAGGGTGGACGGGTCGTCCAGGAGACCCGGCACTGGCACGAGGACACCGGGCTCACCACCGCGGGCCGGTCGAAGGAGCAGGCGGAGGACTACCGCTACTTCCCCGAGCCCGACCTGGTGCCGGTCGCCCCCGACCCGGCCTGGGTGGAGCGGCTGCGTGACACGCTGCCGGAGCAGCCGAGCGCGCACCGCCGGCGGCTGCAGTCGCAGTGGGGATTCTCGGACCTGGAGATGCGTGACGTGGTCAACGCGGGAGCGGTGGGCCTGGTCGAGCAGACGGTCGCTGCGGGCGCCCCCCCAACGGCGGCCAAGAAGTGGTGGCTGGGAGAGGTGGCCCGGCGAGCGAACGAGGCCGGACACGACCTCGACGGGGCCGCCATCACCCCGAGCGAGGTGGCCCGGGTGCAGGCGCTGGTCGACGCCGGCGCCCTCACCGACACGATGGCCCGGTCGGTGATCGAGGCCGTGCTCGCCGGCGAGGGCGACCCCGACGCGGTGGTCACCGCCCGCGGGCTCGGGGTTGTCTCCGACGGCGCCGCCCTGCAGGAGGCGGTGGACCGGGCCATCACCGCCCTGCCCGATGCCGCCGCGAAGGTGCGTGCGGGCAAGACCGCCGCGGTGGGGGCGCTCATCGGCGCGGTGATGAAGGACCTGGGTGGTCAGGCCGACGCCGGGGCCGTGCGGGTGCTGCTGCTGGAACGCCTCGGCGCCTCCTGAGCCGGCCAGGCGGCAGCGCCGCTACTGCACGAGCCGGACCGGGTCCCCGTCCAGCCCCGCACTCCAGGTCGTCGTGTCCGCCTGGCCGCTGGACGTGCTGAGCCGGATCCGCACCCAGCACTGCGACGGGTTGTCGTCCGCTGCGCACCGGTAGTCCGACGGGATGGGGATGCGGATCGTCTGCCACTTGCCACCGTTGGTCGAGGCCCGGGTTGTCACCGAGCAGTTCGACAGCGCCCCGGAGGTCGGACCCTCCCCGGTGCACGAGGCAAACGGTGTGCTGCTGTCGGGTTGGAGAACGGTGGCGCTCACGGGCGCGGTGGCGTCACCGAGGTCGAAGAACTGCAGGTTGAGCACCTTGCCGGCGGTCGAGGAGTCCAGCCGCACCACGTTGAAGGTGGACACCCCGGCCGGGACGTTGTTGAACAGCGACACCTTGCCCGCGGCGAAGATCTGCACGCCACCGGAGGCGGCCCCGGCCATCCGCGCCCGCAGCGCGAACCGGTTCTGCCCGCCGCCGTTGCGGGTCTGCACCTGGATCGAGTACTCCTGCCCTGCCTGCACTGTGAGCGAGAGGTGGTCGGCAGCGGGCGTGGCAGCACCGGCGCACGGGTCCATCCACCGGTGGAAGGTGCGGGCCAGGCCGGCGTCGTAGTCGGGCGCGGCGGCGTTCAGCGCGGTCTTGGCGGTGTTGGGCCGCCACCCCGGGTAGGTGTGGCTGCAGATGGTGGCCCCGTCCAGCGGTTGCCAGGGGTTGGGCGAGGGGGCCCGAACCGTCACGGTGGTCCGCACCGGGCCACTCGCGCCGCTGTCCCCATTGGCGCCGGACATCTCGGTGTCGCCCGAGCAGAAGGGGTTGGCCGGGCTGTTGCCCGGCTTGTAGCGCTGGGTCGCCTCGGCGGCCGGGACGAAGGGGTTGGCGTAGCCGGCGGCCTGGGTGTTCGACAGCAGGCCCACGTCACAGTTGTCTCCGGTCGCGACCCATCCGATGTCGTAGCCCTGCAGCAGCAGCTCTCCGCTCACCGCCGGCTTCACGATGAAGACGTAGCCCTCGGGGTCGTAGTCCTGGTTGCGCTTGGTCGGGGCCCACGACGTGGCCGAGTAGGGCGCCGGGGGGTCGCAGCGGTCCATCCCACCATCGGAGGCGTCGGCCTTCGTGCACCAGCCGCTGGAGTAGCCGTCGCCTCGAGCCTTGTTCGTTTCCGACCCGGCGATGTTCACCCAGTACTTCTCGGCGCCGAGGCAGTTGGTCTCCGGGAAGGTCGTCCCGCCGACCACGCTCTCCATGTCCTGGCGGCCGAAGATGTTGCAGGGGCTGCCCAGCGGCACGGGGCCGGCGTAGTCGGCCGTGGCACTGCGGGTGATGCGGGTGGCGTCGACTCCGAGGACGCGGGCGAAGGTGTTCTGCACCTCGCTGCTCATGCGCACCTGCAGCCGGGTCGGTCGGGTCGGGACCGGCTGGGCGTCGAAGGTGACGTCTGTCCCGTCGATGGTCCAACCGTTGTCGTCGGCGATGTCGCGGGCGGTGCTCTGTGCCCGCGTGACCTGCCCAGGCAGGTAGACCACCCCGGACAGGGCGGCGCTGTCCGCCGCCTTCTGCAGGCGCGCTCCCTCGACGTACCAGCGAGCCACGTCGACGGCGAAGGCGCCGATGCCGAACAGCACGACCGAGAAGATCGCCACCCACACCGCGACGACGCCCCTCTCGTCGTGGCGCAGCCGTCCGGCCACCCTGGGCATGGTCACACCGCCGGCTTGCACTGGACGGTGGCGGAGTAGGTGGCGATGGGCTCGAACTTCGAGACGGCGAAGTCCGAGACGGGAAGCTGATCGAAGAACAGACCGGTGATGCCGTCGTGGTTCGCCCGCACGTACACGCCCACGGCATCGCCGGCCGGGTCCCCCGGGCAGGCGTTGATGCTCATCGGGTCCCAGTCACGGGTGGGGTCCTCGGTCTGGACCAGGTCGCCGGTGTTGGGGTCCACCCGGTAGACGATGCAGTCGTTGCCGCAGGAGGTGAAGTCGGGGCCACCCTGGGGGAAGCCGTTGGCGTCAGGCTTGTAGATCCACAGCTGGTCGATCGACTTCTGAGGCAGCGCGGTGCCCGAGCGGTTCATCGCCTGCACGGTCGCGATGAACAGGTTCGGGTCTCGGGGGAGCGTCGAGGCGGTCCGCACCCCGCTGCGCACCAGCGAGGTCACCGACACGTAGTCCCGCAGCAGGAGGGAGAACTCGATGATCCCGAAGGTCAGCACGACGAGCAGCGGGAAGACGATGGCCGCCTCGACCGCGACCGCACCACGTTCCCGGTCGGCGCGCAGGATCCTCCGCATGGCCCAAGAGTAAGAAATGTCCGGAATGGGTTACATCAGTGAAAAGTATGATTCGTTGCACTACCCGGAGCCTCCGTCACGGAGATCGAGGCGCAGGACTTCGCCGGCACCCTCGACCTCGGGCCAGCCGACGTTGCCCCCGGGACGACCGGACGCCGACGGCTTACGCGTACGGGTTGTCGGCTGGCACGCCCCCTGCCGTGCCATCGGACCACCATGGCGGGCTCGCTAGGGTGGCGCGAGAACGCCCGGCCGGCCCCGGCGCCCCCGCTGGAGCGAGGAGGACCGACGTGACCTGCATCTTCTGTGCCATAGCGGCCGACGAGGGCTCCGCCCGGGTGGTGTACGCCGACGATGCCGCGGTGGCCTTCCTCGACATCCACCCCGTCACGACCGGCCACACGCTGGTGATCCCTCGCCGCCACGTCGACGACCTGCTCGACGCGGCGGGCGCGCTGGCCGAGGTGGCCCCCGCCGTGGAGGCAACCGCCGCTCTGCTCACCCACCGGCTCGGCGCCGACGGGGTGAACCTGTACCAGGCCAGCCGGGCCGCGGCCGGGCAGACGGTCTTCCACCTGCACGTGCACCTGCTGCCGCGCTGGGCCGGCGACGGGCTGATCTCCATGCACGCCCTGCACGCCCGCGAGGTCGCCGACGTCGAGGCGACCTACCAGCGCCTGCTCGGGTGACGGCTGCTGCTGTGCCGCGCCATCCAGCCCGCTCGGCGCCGCTGCGCGCGCTCGTGCCGTTCGGGCTGCCGGCCATCCCCGGGGTGCAGCCCGTCGTGTGGGCCGGTGGGCCGCTGCCGTCCGCACAGGTGCTTGCCCAGGTGAGGGTGCACGTCCTGCCCTACACGTTCGACCCGGCGTCGTTCGCAGCCATCGCGCACCTGCCGGCCCTGCGGGTGCTGCAGACGCTGACCGCCGGCTACGAGCACGTGCTTGCCCACCTGCCACCGGGGGTCACCTTGTGCAACGCCGGAGGGGTCCACGACGACAGCACGGCGGAGCTGGCCCTGGCGCTGCTGCTGGCGGCTCAGCGCGGGCTGCCCGACTTCGTCCGGGCCCAGCAGCGGCACGAGTGGGCGCACGCGGCCTACCCGTCGCTGGCCGACCGCCGCGTCCTGGTGGTCGGGCACGGCGGGGTGGGACGGGCCGTGGCGGCGCGGCTGGCACCGTTCGGCTGCGAGGTCACCGTGGTGGCTCGGACCGCCCGGGAGGGTGTGCGCGCCGTCGCCGACCTGCCGGTCCTGCTAGGACGCGCCGACGTGGTGGTGCTGGCAGTGCCGCTGACCGAGCAGACCCGCGGGCTGGTGGACGCGCGGTTCCTGGCCGCCCTGCCCGCCGGCGCCCTGCTGGTCAACGTCTCCCGCGGGCCCGTGGTCGACACGGCGGCCCTGGTGGCCGAGCTGCGCTCGGGTCGGCTGCGGGCAGCGTTGGACGTGACCGACCCCGAGCCGCTGCCCCCCGGGCACCCGCTGTGGGACTGCCCCGGGCTGCTGCTGAGCCCGCACGTGGCAGGCAACTCCTCGGCGTTCGGTCCGCGGGCGCGACGCCTCGTGGTCGACCAGCTGTCCCGGCTGGCCGCCGGGGACCCGCCGCTGCACGTCGTCGTGCTGCCTACGCTGCAGGCATGACTGGCCCCGAGGTCCCGACCCACGCCGCCCCCGACGTCAAACCCCGGTCCCGGGACGTCACCGACGGCCTGGAGCGCACCGGAGCCCGCGGCATGCTGCGCGCGGTCGGCCTCGCCGACGACGACTTCGCCAAGCCTCAGGTGGGCATCGCCTCCTCCTGGAACGAGATCACCCCGTGCAACCTGTCGCTGGACCGGCTGGCCACCGGCGCCAAGGAGGGGGTGCACGCCGCCGGCGGCTATCCGCTGGAGTTCGGCACGATCTCCGTCTCCGACGGGATCTCCATGGGCCACGAGGGCATGCACTTCTCGCTGGTGAGCCGGGAGGTCATCGCTGACAGCGTGGAGACCGTCATGCAGGCCGAGCGCCTGGACGGCATGGTCACGTTGGCCGGCTGCGACAAGTCCCTGCCAGGGATGCTGATGGCCGCGGCCCGCCTCGACGTGGCGGCGGTGTTCCTCTACGCGGGCTCGACGCTGCCCGGGGTGGCCCGGATGCCGGACGGCTCGCAGCGGGAGGTGACGATCATCGACGCCTTCGAGGCCGTCGGTGCCTGCGCCCGCGGGCTCATCAGCCGCGAGGAGGTCGACGCCATCGAGCGAGCCGTCTGTCCCGGCGAGGGTGCCTGCGGCGGCATGTACACGGCCAACACCATGGCCGCGGTGGCCGAGGCGCTCGGCATGTCCCTGCCCGGGTCGGCGGCCCCGCCGGCGGTCGACCGGCGCCGCGACGGCTACGCCCGGCGGTCCGGGGAGGCGGTGGTGGCGCTGCTGCGGGCGGGCATCACCACCCGCCAGGTCCTCACCGCCGAGGCGTTCGAGAACGCCATCGCCGTGCTCATGGCGCTCGGCGGGTCGACCAACGCGGTGCTGCACCTGCTGTCGATCGCGCACGAGGCCGACGTCGACCTGAGCCTGGCGGACTTCGAACGAGTCGGCGCGCGGGTGCCGCACCTGGCCGACGTGAAGCCGTTCGGCCGCCACGTGATGAGCGACGTCGACCTGATCGGGGGTGTCCCTGTCGTGCTCAAGGCGCTGCTGGATGCCGGCCTGCTGCACGGCGACGCGCTGACCGTGACGGGCCGCACGATGGCGCAGAACCTGGCCGAGATCGCCCCGCCCGACCCCGACGGCACGATCATCCATGCGATGGGCGAGCCGATCCACCCCACCGGCGGCATCACCGTCCTGCGCGGCAGCCTCGCCCCGGAGGGCGCCGTGGTGAAGTCGGCGGGCTTCGACGACACCGTGTTCGAGGGCCGGGCGCGGGTGTTCGATCGCGAGCAGCCGGCGATGGACGCCGTCGCGGACGGCACGCTGCAGCCCGGCGACGTGGTGGTGATCCGCTACGAGGGCCCCAAGGGCGGCCCCGGCATGCGGGAGATGCTCGCGGTCACCGCGGCGATCAAGGGTGCAGGGCTGGGCAAGGACGTCCTGCTGGTCACCGACGGCCGCTTCAGCGGCGGCACCACCGGCCTGTGCATCGGGCACGTGGCGCCCGAAGCGGTCGAACGGGGGCCGATCGCGCTGGTGCGCGACGGGGACCCGGTCCGGCTCGACGTCGCCGCAGGCCGGCTCGACCTGCTCGTCGACCCCGACGAGCTGGAGCGTCGGCGTGAAGACCTGGTGCTGCCGGCGCCTCGCTACACCCGCGGGGTGCTGGGCAAGTACGCCCGTCTCGTCGGGTCGGCGTCCCGGGGGGCCGTCTGCGACGAGTGAGCGGTCGCGGCCTGGTCACGGCCGTCCTTCGGGACCGCGTCACCGGTGCGGTGGGGCGGGACCTGCTGCTGCGCCGGCTGCGCAGCGCGCTGCGTGCCGGCCGGCCGGTGGGGGTGCTGTTCGTCGACCTCGACGCCTTCAAGCAGGTCAACGACACGGCCGGCCACCAGGTCGGCGACGCCGTGTTGCGGGCCGTCGCCGACCGGCTGCGCGCTGTGGCTCCCGAGGGCTCGGTGGTGGCTCGCCTGGGCGGGGACGAGTTCGCCGTCCTCGTCCCGGGCCCGGCCGCGGTCGCCCACGAGGTCGCGGCGGCGGTCGCCGCGGACCTGGCCCAGCCGCTGTCCGTGCGCCCGGAGGGCCAGCCGGGCCGTCAGGTGGGCTGCCCGGCCAGCGTGGGCGTGCCGACCGGGCAGGACGCGGCCGACGTGGCCGCCCCGCACCGGGCCAGCGCCGTGCTGCGGCGGGCCGACCTGGCCATGTACGCGGCGAAGAAGCGTGGCCCCGGTCGGGTCGCCCGCTACGAGCCGGGCCTGCTCGCGGCCGCGACCGCCCGGGCGGCAGCGACCGCGGCTGCCCAGGACGCCGTCCGTCGCCAGGCGTTCCGGCTGCTGTACCAGCCGGTCGTGGCGCTGCCCGACGGGTCGCCGGTGCGGGTCGAGGCGCTGCTGCGCTTCGTCGGGCCGGACTCAGACCTGCTCGAGCCGGGCCCGTTGCTGGCCGTCATGGACGACGCCGGCACCACGCACCTGCTCGCCCGGGTGGTGCTGCACGAGGCACTGCTCGCCGCCGCCGGGTGGCAGACGGCCCATCGGTGCCTGCCGGTGGCGGTGAACCTGCCGGTGGCGATGCTGGCCGACGCGCGAGCCGAGGCGGAGGTGCTGGCGGCCCCGGCGGACGCCGGCGTCGCGCCCTCGGTGCTGGTGGTGGAGCTGCAGCGAGGGCCGGGGCTGCCGGCAGGCCCGGCGCCGGCAGCGGTACGACGGCTGGCGGCCGGTGGCGTCGGTGTGCTGCTCGACGACATCGGGAGCCGGTGGGCTGCTGCCGACCTGCTGGCCCTGCGTCCGGCCGAGGTCGGCCTGGACCGGGACCTGCTGGCGGCTGCCCGCACCGACCCGCGGGCCAGGCAGGCCCTAGCTGGGCTGGTGCGGCTTGCCGGGAGCCTGGGTGCGCAGGTCGGGGCGAAAGGCGTGGAGGAGCCCGCCGACCTCGCCCTGGCGGTCGACCTCGGCTGCCGGCGAGCCCAGGGCCGGCTGCTCGGACCGCCCGTCCCGGCGGCCGAGGTACCGTGGGCCGTCGCCCGCGCCGCGCAGGCCGTCCGCGCCCTCGGGGCACGCTGAGACAGCCGCCCGCTGCGACGGCCGTCTCGCATGGTGAGACGTGCACCGGGTCGGTTTGACGGCGGCCGGAGCCCTTGAGAGCCTTCGGCCATGTTTGCGCCGTCGGTCGACGAGATCCTGGTACGGACCTCGCGCGTCCGCTGACCCGCCGGCGTACGCGCGACCCCTCGCTCCTCGCAGGAGGACCGGGGGGTTTTTCGTGTCCGACCGTCCGTCACACTACGAAGAAGACCTCGCCGCAAGGAGGAATCGATGTCCGAGCAGATGACCGGGGCTGCGAGCCTGGTGGCCGCGCTGGAAGCCGCCGGCGTCGACACGGTGTTCGGCATCCCCGGCGGGGCCATCCTGCCGGCCTACGACCCGCTGTTCGACAGCCGGCAGATCCGGCACATCCTGGTGCGCCACGAGCAGGCCGCCGGCCACGCCGCGTCCGGCTTCGCCTACGCCACCGGCCGGGTGGGCGTCTGCATGGCCACCAGCGGGCCGGGCGCGACGAACCTCGTCACGCCGATCGCCGACGCGCACATGGACTCGGTGCCGATCGTCGCGATCACGGGGCAGGTGCCGAGCCGGGCGATCGGCACCGACGCCTTCCAGGAGGCCGACATCCGCGGCATCACCATGCCGATCACCAAGCACAACTACCTGGTCACCGACCCGGCCGAGATCGCGCCGGCGATCGCGGAGGCCTTCCACATCGCCGCCACCGGACGGCCCGGGCCCGTCCTGGTGGACATCTCCAAGGACGCCCTGCAGGCCAAGACCACCTTCTCCTGGCCGCAGAGCCTGTCCCTGCCCGGCTACCGGCCTACCGTCCGGCCGCACGGCCGCCAGGTGCAGCAGGCCGCCCGCATGATGGTCACGGCCCGCCGGCCCGTCCTGTACGTCGGCGGCGGAGTGATCAAAGCCGGTGCCAGCGAGGCGCTGCGTGAGCTGGCCGAGCTGACCGGCATGCCGGTTGTCACCACGCTGATGGCCCGCGGCGCGTTCCCGGACAGCCACCGCCAGCACCTCGGCATGCCCGGCATGCACGGCACCGTGGCCGCGGTGACCGCGTTGCAGCGCGCGGACCTCATCGTCGCCCTCGGGGCTCGCTTCGACGACCGCGTCACCGGCAGGCTCGACTCCTTCGCCCCTGACGCGCTGGTCGTGCACGCCGACGTCGACCCGGCCGAGATCGGCAAGAACCGGCACGCCGACGTGCCCATCGTGGGCGACGCCCGCGAGGTGATCATCGAGCTGCTGGCGGCGATCCGGGTCGAGCACGAGCGGTCCCGACGCGCGGACATCGACGCCTGGTGGGCCGAGATCGAGGCGTGGCGCACGCGCTACCCACTCGGCTACACCGAGCCCGAGGACGGCCTGCTGGCGCCCCAGCACGTCATCACCCGGCTGGGCCAGATCGCCGGCCCGGACGCGCTCTACGTCGCCGGCGTCGGCCAGCACCAGATGTGGGCCGCGCAGTTCATCTCCTACGAGAACCCCGGGACCTGGCTCAACTCCGGCGGCCTGGGGACGATGGGCTACGCGGTCCCGGCCGCGATGGGCGCCAAGGTCGGCCGTCCCGACGCGACGGTCTGGGCGATCGACGGCGACGGCTGCTTCCAGATGACCAACCAGGAACTCGCGACCTGCTCCATCGAAGGCATCCCGATCAAGGTGGCTGTGATCAACAACTCCAGCCTCGGGATGGTGCGGCAGTGGCAGACGCTGTTCTACGAGGAGCGCTACTCCAACACCGACCTGCACACCGGCTCGGACACCGTGCGCGTGCCGGACTTCGTGCGCCTGGCCGAGGCCTACGGCGCCGTCGGCCTGCGCTGCGAGCGCCCGGAAGAGGTCGACGCCACCATCGAGAAGGCCATGCAGGTCGACGACCGCCCGGTCGTGGTGGACTTCCAGGTGCACCGGGACGCGATGGTCTGGCCGATGGTCCCGGCCGGCACCAGCAACGACAACATCCAGATCGCCCGGGGCATGGCGCCGGAGTGGGACCGCGAGGAGGGGATGTGACCATGGCCGACCGCTCGCTGGAACGCGCTGCCGGGGACGCCGGACGCACCGTGCACACCTTGTCGGTGCTGGTGGAGAACAAACCGGGCGTGCTGGCCCGGGTGGCCGGCCTGTTCGCCCGGCGTGGCTTCAACATCCACTCGCTGGCGGTGGGCCCCACCGAGCACCCCGAGGTGTCGCGGATGACGGTCGTCGTGGCCGTCGAAGGGCTGCCGCTGGAGCAGGTCACCAAGCAGCTGAACAAGCTGGTCAACGTCATCAAGATCGTCGAGCTCGACCCCGAGCAGTCCGTGCAGCGCGAGCTGCTGCTGGTCAAGGTCCGCGCCGATGCGCAGACCCGATCCCAGGTGCTGGAGGTCGTCTCGCTGTTCCGCGCGAAGGTCGTCGACGTCGCCCCGGACGCCGTCACGGTCGAGGCGACCGGACGCACCGACAAGCTCGACGCGCTGCTGCGGGTGCTCGAGCCCTACGGCATCCGCGAGCTGGTCCAGTCCGGCATGGTCTCGCTCAACCGTGGCGGCCGCTCGATCACCGACCGCACCCTGCGGGCCGCCGAACGCTCCGCCTGACCTGGCGCAGCCGTCCGCCGGTCGTCCCGACCCACCCCCAACACCGACAGGAGTCACCCGCACCGTGGCCCAGCTCTTCTACGACGACGACGCCGACCTCTCGATCATCCAGAACCGGAACGTGGCCGTCATCGGCTACGGCAGCCAGGGCCACGCCCACGCGCTGTCGCTGCGCGACTCCGGCGTCGACGTGCGCGTCGGCCTGCCCGAGACCAGCCGGAGCCGGGCCAAGGCCGAGGCCGAGGGCCTGCGCGTGGTGACCCCGTACGAGGCTGCCGAGGAGGCCGACGTCATCGTGATCCTGGTGCCCGACCCCGCGCACCGGGCCGTCTACACCGATGCGGTGGAGCCGAACCTCGTCGACGGCGACGCGCTGTTCTTCGGGCACGGGTTCAACATCCGGTTCGGCTACGTCAAGCCGCCAGCCGGCGTCGACGTGTGCATGGTGGCTCCGAAGGGACCGGGCCACCTGGTGCGGCGCGAGTACAGCGCTGGCCGCGGCGTGCCGGTGCTGGTCGCCGTCGAGCAGGACGCCACGGGTGCCGCCTGGCCGCTCACGCTGTCCTACGCCCGGGCCATCGGTGGCACCCGTGCCGGGGCCATCAAGACCACCTTCGCCGAGGAGACCGAGACCGATCTCTTCGGCGAGCAGGCCGTGCTGTGCGGTGGAGTGTCCGCCTTGGTCCAGGCGGGCTTCGAGACCCTCACCGAGGCCGGGTACCAGCCCGAGGTGGCCTACTTCGAGTGCCTGCACGAGCTCAAGCTCATCGTCGATCTCATGTACGAGGGCGGCATCGCCAAGCAGCGCTGGTCGGTCTCGGACACCGCCGAGTACGGCGACTACGTCAGCGGGCCCCGTATCATCGACGCCTCGGTCCGCCAGCGCATGCGCGAGGTGCTCGCCGAGATCCAGGACGGCTCGTTCGCCGCCCGCTTCATCGCCGACCAGGACGCCGGGGCCCCGGAGTTCCAGGCCCTGCGTGCCGCCGGCGAGCAGCACCCGATCGAGGCCGTGGGCCGCGAGCTCCGTGGTCTGATGAGCTGGATCACGACCTCCGACGACGACTACACGGAGGGCACGGCCGCCCGCTGAGCAGCGGGCCCGGCCGTCGGTCGCACCCGCGGCTCAGGCCGCCGCGGCCGTCTTGGCACGGTGCGGGGCAGCCAGCGGCTGCCCCGCCGCGGCGGTGTTCCCCGCCTGGGTCTCCGAGGAGATGAAGGCGGCGAGCTCACCGATCGTCGTCATGATCGGCGACGGGAACACGACCGTCGTGTTCTTGTCGACGCCGATCTCGACCAGGCTCTGCAGGTTGCGCAGCTGGAGGGCCAGCGGGTGCGCGACCATGATGTCGGATGCCTCACCCAGCGCTGTCGCGGCGAGCCTCTCCCCGTCGGCGTTGATGATCTTCGCGCGCTTCTCCCGCTCGGCCTCGGCCTGCCTGGCCATGGCCCGCTTCATCTCGACCGGCAGCAGGATGTCCTTGAGCTCCACCAGCGTGACCTCGACCCCCCACTCCAGGGTCGTCACGTCGAGGATGCGGCGGATGTCGACGTTGATCTGGTCGGTCTCGGCCAGCGTCTCGTCCAGCGTGTGCTGCCCGACCACCATCCGCAGGGTCGTCAGCGCGATCTGGTCGATCGCCGCCACGACGTCCTCGATCGCGACCACCGACTTCACCGCGTCGACCACCCGGTAGTAGGCGACCGCGGAGATGTCCACGCTGACGTTGTCGCGCGTGATGATGCCCTGGGACTGGATCGGGCGGGTGACCACCCGCAGCGAGACCCGGTGCATCACGTCGACGACCGGGATGAGGAACCGCAGGCCGGGCTCGCGGACGTGCTGCAGTCGGCCGAGGCGGAACACGACGCCCCGCTCGTACTGCTTGACCACCCGGACCGACAGCGCCAGCAGCACGACCGCCAGCACCACCGCGACGACCAGGCCCACGATCATGGCTGTACTCATGGAGCACCTCCGTGGCTCGTCGCCCTCATCGTCGGCTCGTCTCGCCCGACGGGGCAGAGCAGGAAGTCACCCACCGCCCGTGACAGGCTGACGCTCTGTGGCGAGCATCGAGGCCGGCCCGGACGGCAAGCCGCTGCTGACCGTCGCCGACTTGGAGGACCTGCGGGCATGGCTGGGGAAGGAGCACGGCCGCACCGACGGCGTGTGGCTGGTGCTGGGACGGCCGGGGTCGGACCTGCCGCGCATCCCCTACGAGCAGACGATCGCCGAGCTGCTGAGCGCCGGGTGGATCGACGCCAGCGTCCGCACGCTCGACGAGCGGCGCTCGGCGCTGTGGATCTCCCCGCGGCGCAAGGGCAGCGTCTGGTCGGGCCCCAACAAGGCGCGCGTCGCACGACTGCAGGCGGAGGGCCGGATGCTGCCCGCAGGACAGGCGGTCGTCGACCGGGCCGTCGCCGACGGCACCTGGACGGTCCTCGACGGGCCGGAGCGGCTCGAAGTGCCCGACGACCTGGCGGTGGCGCTGCTGGACGCGGGCAGTGGCGTGCGGCAGGCGTGGGACGACCTGCCGCCGTCGCTTCGCAAGCTGCTGCTCAGCCAGCTGGCGCTCGCCAAGACGCCGCCGACCCGGGCGCGCCGCGTCGACGCGGCCGTGGCGGCCGCGCGCGAGAAGGCAGGGGTCGAGGAGTAGACTCGACATTGCCGCGAGCCCATCGGTGTGCCCCGGCTTCTCCCCGTCGCCCCGTAGCCGGGGTGCGTGCCGCGAAAGGCCGCCCGTGAGCAAGCCCATCGTCCTGATCGCCGAAGAGCTCTCGCCTGCCACCGTGCAAGCGCTCGGCCCCGACTTCGAGATCCGCCGCTGCGACGGCGCCGACCGCGCTGACCTGCTGGCGTCCATCACTGATGTGGACGCGATCCTCGTGCGCAGCGCCACCCGCGTCGACGCGGAGGCGATCGCGGCCGCTACCTCGCTCAAGGTGATCGCCCGGGCCGGGGTCGGGCTGGACAACGTGGACGTGAAAGCCGCCACCCAGGCGGGTGTGATGGTCGTCAACGCCCCCACGTCCAACATCGTCAGCGCCGCCGAGCTGGCCATCGGCCTGCTGCTGGCGGCTGCCCGCAACATCCCTGCGGCCAACGACGCGCTGCACCACGGGGAGTGGAAGCGCAGCAAGTACTCCGGCGTGGAGCTGTACGAGAAGACCGCGGGCATCGTCGGCCTCGGCCGCATCGGCGTGCTCGTCGCGCAGCGGCTGTCGGCCTTCGGGATGCAGATCATGGCCTACGACCCCTACGTCCCGGCCGTACGTGCCGCCCAGATGGGGGTGCGGCTGGTGAGCCTGGACCAGCTGCTCGCCTCAGCCGACGTGATCTCGGTGCACCTGCCCAAGACGCCGGAGACCCTCGGGCTGATCGACGACGAGGCCCTGGCCAAGGTCAAGCCCGGGGTCATCCTCGTCAACGCCGCCCGGGGCGGGATCGTGGACGAGAACGCGTTGTACGCCGCCCTGAAGGAGGGCCGGGTGGCCGCCGCGGGGCTCGACGTGTACGCGAGCGAGCCGTGCACCGACTCGCCGCTGTTCGAGCTCGACAACGTCGTGGTCACCCCACACCTGGGTGCATCCACGGACGAGGCTCAGGAGAAGGCCGGGATCGCGGTGGCCCGCTCGGTGCGCCTGGCGCTGGCCGGCGAGCTCGTCCCGGACGCGGTCAACGTCAAGGGTGGGCCGATAGCCGAGGACGTGCGCCCAGCGATCCCGCTGGCCGAGAAGCTGGGCCGCATCTTCACCGCGCTCGCCGGCGGCGTGGCCTGCCAGCTCGACGTCGCGGTGCGCGGGGAGATCGCCGCCGAGGACGTGAAGATCCTCGAGCTGGCCGCGCTCAAGGGCGTGTTCACCGACGTCGTCTCCGAGACGGTCAGCTACGTCAACGCCCCCGTGATCGCCGCCGACCGCGAGGTCGAGGTGCGGCTGGTCACCGACGAGGACAGCCCCGACTACCGCAACCTCGTCACCGTCCGTGGCACCCTGGCCGACGGCCGGGTCCACTCGGTGTCGGGCACGCTCGTGGGCACCCGACACGTGGAGAAGCTCGTCGAGGTCGACGGCTACGACATCGAGGTGCAGCCCAGCGAGCACATGGTGTTCCTGCGCTACGCCGACCGGCCCGGGATCGTCGGGACGGTGGGCCGCATCCTCGGCGAGGCCTCGGTGAACATCGCCGGCATGCAGGTCAGCCGGGACGCCAAGGGTGGTCAGGCGCTTGTCGGCATGACCGTCGACTCGGCCGTCCCGGCCGACGTGCTGGGCCGCATCCAGGCCGAGATCGGCGCCGACTTCGGCCGAGCGGTCGACCTGGTCGAAGGTGCCGTCGGCTGAGGACGGCCGGCCGGCGGCGGCCAACTAGGCTGCCCGCCCATGTCCACCCTGCGTCTGGCCGCCATCCCCGGTGACGGCATCGGCCCCGAGGTCCTCGAGCAGGGGCGCACCGTGCTCGCCGCGGCCCTGGAGGGAACCGGGGTAGCGGTGGAGACGACCGAGTACGACCTCGGGGCGCGGCGCTGGCACGCCACCGGCGAGACGCTGCCCGATGCCGTGCTGGCCGAGCTGGCCGAGCACGACGCGATCCTGCTCGGCGCCGTGGGCGACCCGTCGGTCCCCAGCGGGGTGCTCGAGCGCGGTCTGTTGCTGCGGCTGCGGTTCGCCTTCGACCACTACGTGAACCTGCGCCCGGCCCGGCTCTACCCGGGGGTTCCCTCGGTGCTGGCCGCGCCGGGCGACGTCGACTTCGTGGTGGTGCGCGAGGGCACCGAGGGCCCGTACGTGGGCAACGGTGGCGCGCTGCGGGTCGGCACGCCGCACGAGATCGCCACCGAGGTCAGCGTCAACACCGCCTTCGGCGTGCAGCGGGTGGTGCGCGACGCGTTCCGGCGGGCGGCAGCCCGTCCGCGTCAGAAGCTCACCCTCGTGCACAAGCACAACGTGCTCGTGCACGCCGGGCACCTGTGGCGGCGGACGGTGGAGGCGATCGGTGCCGACTTCCCCGAGGTCGGCGTGGACTACCTGCACGTGGACGCGGCGATGATCTTCCTCGCCACCGACCCGGGCCGCTTCGACGTCATCGTCACCGACAACCTGTTCGGCGACATCGTCACCGACCTGGCCGCTGCGGTCACCGGTGGCATCGGCCTGGCCGCCAGCGGCAACGTCAACCCCGACCGCAGCTACCCGTCGATGTTCGAGCCGGTGCACGGCTCGGCACCCGACATCGCCGGCACGGGGGTCGCCGACCCGACGGCGGCCATCCTGTCCGTCGCGCTGCTGCTCGAGCACCTCGGCCACCACGGGCCCGCCGCCGCGGTGGAGGCCGCCGTCGCCGCCGACCTGGCCGAGCGGGGTACCTCACGCCGCCGTACCGCCGAGGTGGGGGAGGCCATCGCCACCCGAGTGGCCCACGCCCACCACCTGGACCGGGAGACCGCATGAGCCCCCTGACCATCGAGTCCCGCCCGGCGCCGCCGACCTCGGCCGAGGACCTGGCCGCCGTGCTGGCGAACCCGGGGTTCGGCACCCGGTTCACCGACAACATGGTCACGGCGACCTGGACGCCCGGGCAGGGCTGGCACGACGGCGCGCTGCGGCCCTACGGACCGCTCACCCTGCAGCCGGCGGCGGCGGTGCTGCACTATGCCCAGGCGATCTTCGAGGGTCTCAAGGCCTACCGGCACGCCGACGGCTCGGTGTGGGCCTTCCGGCCCGAGGCGAACGCAGAGCGCTTCGCCCGCAGCGCCCGCCGGCTGGCCCTGCCGACCCTGCCGGTCGAGGACTTCGTGGCGGCCATCGACGCGCTCGTGCGGGCCGACCGGGACTGGGTGCCGAGCGCGGCGGAGACCAGCCTGTACCTACGTCCGTTCATGTTCGCCGCCGAGGCGTTCCTCGGCGTCCGTCCGGCCGCGGAGGTCACCTTCTGCGTCATCGCGTCTCCGGCCGGGCCCTACTTCGCCACCGGGGTCGCCGGGGTGTCGATCTGGTTGTCCACCGACTACACCCGGGCGGCTCCCGGCGGCACCGGCGCCGCCAAGTGTGCCGGCAACTACGCCGCGAGCCTGCTCGCCCAGCAGCAGGCCGCCGAGCACGGCTGCCAGCAGGTGGTCTTCCTGGACGCGGTCGAGCGCACCTGGGTCGAGGAGCTGGGCGGGATGAACCTGTTCTTCGTCCACGCCGACGGCGCCATCGTGACCCCGGCGCTGACCGGGACGATCCTGGAGGGCATCACCCGCTCGTCGATCCTCACCCTCGCCGCCGACGAGGGCCTCACCGTGCGCGAGGAGCGGGTGTCGATCGACGCGTGGCGGGACGGCGCGGCCTCGGGCGAGATCCGGGAGGTGTTCGCCTGCGGCACGGCCGCGGTGGTCACCCCGGTGAGCCGGCTGGCCTGGGACGGCGGGGAGGTGCTGGTCGGGTCGGGCGAGCCCGGGCCGACCACGCTGCGGCTGCGGCAGGCCCTCGTCGACATCCAGTACGGCCGGGTGCCCGACCGGCACGGCTGGCTGCACCCCATCTGCTGACCGGCCAGGGCAGACTGGTCGTGGCCGCCTGAGCGCGGCGCCGTCCGGATGTGGCACCCTGTGCGGTGATGAGTACCGGGATCATTACCAGGGCGCGGTCGTCGGGCTGACCCCGCCCGAGGCCGCGCCGACCCTTCGCACCCAGTCGCGAAGGGTCTTTTTCGTGGAGGACCCATGAGCACACCCACCCCGCCCACCCTGGGCGAGCAGTTCCACGTCTACGACACGACGCTGCGCGACGGCGCCCAGCAGGAGGGCCTGACCCTGTCGGTCAAGGACAAGCTGACCATCGCCACCCACCTGGACGCCCTGGGCGTCGGCTTCATCGAGGGTGGCTGGCCTGGGGCCAACCCCAAGGACACGGAGTTCTTCACCCGGGCACGCACCGAGCTGACGCTGGGCTCGGCGGTGCTGGCCGCCTTCGGCGCGACCCGGCGCGCCGGTGTTCCGGTGGAGGAGGACGCCCTGGTCCGGGCCCTCGTCGACGCGCAGACCCCGGTCGTGACGCTGGTGGCCAAGAGCCACGTCCGTCACGTCGAGCAGGCGCTGCGCACCACCTGCGAGGAGAACCTGGCCATGGTCGCCGACACCGTCGGCCACCTCGTCAGCCACGGCCGGCGGGTCTTCCTCGACGCCGAGCACTTCTTCGACGGCTACGCCGCCGACCGTGGCTACGCGCTGGAGGTGCTGGCCGCCGCCGCCGGCGCGGGGGCCGACGTCGCCGTGCTGTGCGACACCAACGGTGGGATGCTCCCCGACGACGTCTCCCGGGTGGTGTCCGACGTGGTCGGCAGCACCGGCCTGCGGGTGGGGATCCACTGCCACAACGACACCGGCTGCGCGGTGGCGAACACGCTGGCCGCCGTCGAGGTGGGTGCGAGCCACGTCCAGGGCACGCTCAACGGCTACGGCGAGCGCACCGGCAACGCCGACCTTGTCACCGTGGTCGCCGACCTGCAGCTCAAACGAGGCCTGCCGCTGCTGCCGTCCCGCTGCCTGGCCGAGGCCACCCGGATCGCGCACGCGGTGGCGGAGGTGACCAACATCCCCCCGTCGTCCCGTCAGCCCTACGTCGGCACCAGCGCCTTCGCCCACAAGGCCGGCCTGCACGCCAGCGCCGTCAAGGTCGACCCGATGCTCTACCAGCACGCCGAGCCCGAGCTGGTGGGCAACGACATGCGCATGCTCGTCTCGGAGATGGCCGGCCGCGCCTCCATCGAGCTCAAGGGTCGCGAGCTGGGCTACGACCTTTCCGCCGACCGGTCGCTGCTCACCCGCATCACCGACCGGGTGAAGGTGCTCGAGGCGCGGGGCTACACCTTCGAGGCGGCCGACGCCTCGTTCGAGCTGCTGCTGCGCGAGGAGGTCGAGGGCGTGCGGCCCTCCTTCTTCGACGTGGAGTCGTGGCGGGCGATCACCGAGTCGAGCCCGGCCGGTGAGGCCCTGTCCGAGGCCACGGTCAAGCTGCGCGCCGGTGGCGAACGGGTGGTGGCGGTCGGGGAGGGCAACGGCCCGGTGAACGCCCTCGACCACGCGCTGCGGGGGGCCATCGGCCAGCTCTACCCCGAGCTGGCCAAGATCGAGCTCGTCGACTTCAAGGTGCGCATCCTCGACGCCGAGCACGGCACCGACGCGGTGACCCGGGTTCTCATCACCACCAGCGACGGCCAGACCACCTGGGAGACCGTCGGCGTGGGCGCCAACGTCGTGCAGGCGTCGTGGGAGGCGCTCGTGGACGGGCTCGTCTACGGCCTGCTCCGCCAGGGCCAGCAGCCGCGCTGAGATCGGCCCCACCGCCCGCGCGGGCTGACGACGCCCCGGGGCGCACCCTCGGCCCGCGCGGGCTCAGGACGCCTGCGCCCGGGCGACGGCGGCCAGCACCGTGGCCACGACCAGGTCTGGCCGGTGCACCAGGTCGGCCCAGGTGAAGCGCAGCACGGTCCACCCCGCAGCCACCAACGCGTTCTGGCGGGTGCGGTCGCGCTGGAACGAGGTGACGTCGCTGTGGAAGGCCCGCCCGTCGATCTCGACCGCGATCCGCAGGTGCGGCAGCGCCGCGTCCACCACGGCCAGGCCGCCGTCGGGTAGCGGCACCGGGTGGTTCCACTGCCACCCCGGCAGCCCGGTGCGCCGCAGGACCTGCTGGGCGAGGCGCTCGGCCCGCGACCGGGCACCGGACTCGACGCCGACGAGCAGGTCGGTGAGGACGCCGACGCCGGGCCGTCCGCGCAGGTCAGCGACGACGGCACGCAGCTCGACCAGGCCCGTCCAGCGGCGCAGCAGGGCGGCGTCGAGCAGGTGCTCGCGCCGTGCGTCGGGAGCCAGCCGCAGGCAGTCGACGAGCGTGCGGGCCGGGGCGGTGACGAGCGTGCCGTCGCGCAGCCGCCGGACGTGCTGCGCGGGCAGGTACCAGCGCAGCACGACCACGTCGGACAGGCGCAGGTGGTGCCCGACCGGGACGGTGATGCACGGGGGGTCCGGGACCTCCGCTGGTGGGCTCCAGCTGTGCCGGCGAGCAGCGCTCCACCCGGACAGCACCACGTGCGGGCCGCCTGCCAGCAGGGCCGCGTGGTCCTCGGTGGCGATGGGTCGCGGACCGGCGAGCAGGAACACCTCGGGATGGCGCTTGACGAGCACGCCCTCCCGCACGGCGGAGGCGAGCAGCCGGTTGGACCAGCCCGCCTCGTGGGCCTGGCGGCGGGTGAACGCGCCGTGCTGTTGCGCGGCGACGGCCGGGATGGGCGGGCGGCGAGGCATGGCGAGCAGGATGCAGGCGTTCGCGGCGAGGCCGCGGCCGCCGTCCACAGGATCGCCGGGTACCCGCTCAGCCCGGGCGGGGCGAGGGGGCCTGCAGGCGCACGCTCAGCCCGGGCGGGGCGAGGGGGCCGGTGGACGAGCGCGTCAGGTGAGTCGGGAACGCAGGTAGCCTCGCCGGGTGCGCATCGCCCGCTTCGCCGTCCCCGGCGCCGACCCCCGGTTCGCCGTGGTCGAGGGCGTGGCCGCCGACGGTGGGACCGACGACGCCGTGCTCGTCGTGCTCGAGGGGGACCCGTTGTACCGCCCGGTGCAGCCGACCGGGGAACGGGTGCCGCTGAGCGACGCACGGCTGCTGGCGCCGGTGATCCCGCGCAGCAAGGTGGTGGGCATCGGCCGCAACTACGCCGAGCACGCGGCCGAGCTCGGCAACGCCGTCCCGGCTGAGCCGCTGCTGTTCCTCAAGCCCAACACGGCGGTGATCGGGCCGGGACAGGCCGTGGTGCTCCCGGCGGAGTCCGACGAGGTGCACCACGAGGCCGAGCTCGCCGTCGTGATCGGCCGGCTGTGCAAGGACGTCCCCCATGAGCGGGTCGCTGACGTGGTCTTCGGCTACACGGCCGCCGACGACGTGACCGCTCGGGACCTGCAACGCCGGGACGGGCAGTGGGCCCGGGCGAAGGGCTTCGACACGTTCTGCCCGCTGGGCCCGTGGATCCGCACCGACCTCGACCCGGGTGACTGCACGGTCGTGTGCCGGGTGGACGGGCAGGTCCGTCAGCACGGGCACACGAGCCGACTCGTGCACAGCGTGCCGGCGCTGGTGGCCTACCTGAGCCGGGTGTTCACGCTGCTGCCCGGTGATGTGATCCTCACCGGGACTCCTGCGGGGGTGGGGCCGTTGACCTCGGGGGCCACCGTGGAGATCGAGATCTCGGGCCTGGGCACGCTGGTGCACGGCGTGAGCGCCGAGGGTGGCCACGACAGGGAGCGAGCCCGACCATGACCGACCCCGTCCTCGGTGATCTCCAGCCGGCCCAGGTGCGGGTGCGGTTCTGCCCGTCACCGACCGGCAACCCGCACGTCGGCGTCGTGCGCACGGCCTTGTTCAACTGGGCCTTCGCCCGGCACTACGGCGGCGCCTTCGTCTTCCGGATCGAGGACACCGACGCAGCGCGCGACAGCGAGGAGTCCTACCACGCGATGCTCGAGGCGCTGCGCTGGCTGGGGCTGGACTGGGACGAGGGCCCGGAGGTCGGCGGTCCGCACGCCCCCTACCGGCAGTCGCAGCGGGGTGAGCTCTACGCCGATGTGGCCCGTCGGCTGCTGGGCGCAGGGCTGGCCTACGAGTCGTTCTCCACCCCGGAGGAGGTCCAGGCGCGCCGCAAGGCCCGCGGTGAGGACCCCAAGCTCGGGTACGACAACGCCGACCGGGACCTGACCGCGCAGCAGCGGGAGGCCCTACGCGCGCTCGGCCGGCAGCCCGTGCTGCGGCTGCGGATGCCTGAGGTCGACTGGGCCTTCGACGACCTGGTGCGCGGCCCCATCACGGTCGCGGCCGAGCACGTCCCCGACTTCGTGATCACCCGGGCGAACGGCGATCCGCTCTACACCCTGGTCAACCCCGTCGACGACGTGGTCATGGGCATCACCCACGTGCTGCGCGGGGAGGACCTGCTGTCGTCCACGCCGCGGCAGCTGGCGATGTACCAGGCGCTGGCCCGGCTCGGCCTGGCCACCGGCCCGACCCCCCGGTTCGGGCACCTGCCGTTCGTCCTGGGTGAGGGCAACCGCAAGCTGTCCAAGCGCGACCCGCAGTCGAGCCTGCAGCTCTACCGTGACCGCGGCTTCCTGCCCGAGGGGCTGCTCAACTACCTCGCCCTGCTCGGCTGGTCGATCGCCGAGGACCGAGACATCTTCTCGATGGAGCAGATGGCGCAGGCCTTCGACATCCGCCGGGTCAACCCCAACCCGGCCCGGTTCGACCTGGCCAAAGCCGAGGCCATCGACGGCTCCTGGATCCGCCTGCTCGCCCCCGACGACTTCGCCGGTCGTCTCGTGGACCACCTGGTGCAGCGCGGCGACGTCGACGGCTCGGACGAGGCGAGCGTGGCGCTGGTGCGTGCGGCGGCTCCACTCGTGCAGGAGCGGGTCGCCACGCTGGGCGAGGCGGCGACCATGCTCGGTTTCCTCGTCGTCGCAGACGCCGCCTTCGCCGTGGAGCCCGAGGCCGCGGCGAGCCTCGGCGAGTCGGCCGGCGCCGTCCTCGACGCGGCCGGCGCGGCCCTGGCCGCGCTGCCGTCCTGGACGGCCGGTGCGATCGAGGCGGCCCTGCGTACCGCCCTCGTCGAGGGGTTGGGGCTCAAGCCCCGGGCAGCGTTCACCCCGGTGCGCGTCGCCGTCACCGGGCGGCGGGTGTCACCGCCGCTGTTCGAGTCGATGGAGCTGCTGGGCCGCGAGGGCAGCCTCGCCCGCATCACCGCACTGCGCGGACAGGCCGACGCATGACCGTGCCACCGCAGCAGCCAGGGATCCCGGGGTGGACGCCGGCGGCGCCACCCGGCGGCCACTCGGCGCCGGCGCCACCCGGCGGCCACCCGGCGCCGGCGCCGACAGGCCCGCAGCCAGGAAGCCACCCGCCCGGGTACCCGCCTGCCCCGGGGTACCCGCCGCCCGGGTACCCGCCTGCGCCGGGGTACCCGCCGGCCGGGGCCGCGGCCCCGACCGACCCGTGGGCGGCCTACCGTAGGGCGCCGGCGCCGCCCGCATCGCAACGACCGGCGGGCCCGCGGCAGCGCTGGGGCGAGCCGAGCTACGCCGAGCCCCAGCCCTACCACCGGGTGTTGCGCACCCACGGCTACCGATGGTGGCGGCCGGCGGTGGGGCTGCTCGTGATGACCGGCACCTTCCTCGTCGTAAGCACCGGCGTGACCCTGGCTGCTGTGCTGCCGAGCCTGCTGAGCAGCCCCGGCGTGCCCACCGAGGAGGACCTCGTCGGTGATCTCGTGAGCACCCCGGCCGGGCTGCTCGGGCTCAACCTGTCCCTCGCCGTGCTCATCCCGGCGGCCATGCTGGGGCTGCTGGCCGGCCACCAGCTGCGGCCGGGCTTCCTGCACTCGGTGCTGGGTCGGTTCCGGTGGGGCTTCCTTGGCCTGTGCCTGCTGGTCGAGGGTGCCGTCTGGCTGCTCACCTTGCCCCTGACCGTGCTGCTGGCCGGGGACGCCGAGGCCGTGCCGACCCCCGGCGAGGTCGGAGCGCTCTCGTTCGCGCAGTGGCTGCCCTTCGCACTCGTCATCCTGCTGACGACCCCGCTGCAGGCGGCAGGGGAGGAGTACGGGTTCCGGGGCTACGGGATGCAGGCCCTCGGGGCGTGGGTGCGGCACCCGGCCTTCGCGATCGGCGTGACGTCCCTGCTGTTCGCCTTCGCCCACGGCGGCCAGAGCCTGCCGCTGTTCCTCGACCGGTTCGCCTTCGGGGTCGTGGCGGGGCTGCTGACCGTTCGCACCGGCGGGCTGGAGGCGGGGATCGCCTTCCACATCGTCAACAACATGATCATCCTGCTGCTGGCCAGCGCCGCCGGACAGCTCGAGCCGAGCCTCACCGTCAGCCAGGCACCGTGGGGACTGGTGGTCGCCGACGTCGCGGGGATGGCGCTGTACACGGCCGTCGTGCTGTGGCTGGCGCGTCGACGCGGCCTGGCCACGGTCACGGCGGCGACACCGCCGCCCGCACCGTGGCCGCCCGGGGCGGTGGCCTGGCCGAGTGCCAACACACCCCGTCCGTCCGGGTAGAATCGGGGCGCCCTTGGGGTATGGGGTAATTGGCAGCCCGACGGATTCTGGCTCCGTTAGTCTTGGTTCGAGTCCAGGTACCCCAGCGACCAGCGCCTTCGCGTGCTCACCGGCCGGGTAGCATGGCCTCCGGTGGCACGAGGAGTGTCGCTCGCACGGCCCCGTTGTGTAGCGGCCTAGCACGCCGCCCTCTCAAGGCGGTAGCGCGGGTTCGAATCCCGTCGGGGCTACGTCGTGGCCCTGGGCGCTCCCACGAGTGCCCAGGGCCGACGTCGTCGCGGCAGCCGGTCGCGCCCCGGTGACCGACCTCGGCTCAGACGCCGCTGGCCAGTGCCACGGACAGCTGCTCAGCGGCCGCGAGCACCGCGGGCGCGTGCAGCCGCCCGGGCTGACGTCCCAGCCGCTCGATGGGCCCGGACACCGACACGGCGGCCACCACCCGCCCCTGCGGGGAGCGGACCGGGGCGCTCACCGAGGCCACCCCGGGCTCCCGTTCGCCCACCGACTGGGCCCAGCCCCGGCGGCGGACGGCGGCGAGCGTGGCCGGAGTGAACCGGGCACCGGCGAGCAGCCGCGGCAGCCGTTCGGGGTCCTCCCACGCGAGCAGCACCTGGGCGGCCGACCCGGCGTGCATCGTCAGCAGGGTCCCGACCGGGATGGTGTCCCGCAGCCCCGACGGGCGCTCGGCTGCCGCCAGGCACACCCGCTCGGCACCCTGGCGCCGGAACACCTGCGCGCTCTCGCCGGTGCGGTCCTGCAGCCGAGCCAGTACCGGTCCGCTGGCCGTCACCAGCGCGTCCCCTGCGGCGGCCATGGCCAGCTCGCCGAGCCGGGCCCCCAGCACGAACCGACCGGCGTCGTCGCGCGCCACCAGCCGGTGGTGCTCCAGCGCCACGGCGACCCGGTGCGCGGTCGGGCGGGCCAGACCCGTTCCCGCGACCAGCTGGGCCAGCGTGGCCGGGCCGTCCTCGAGCAGGTCGAGCACCGCGACCGCCTTGTCGAGCACCCCCACGCCGCTCCCGGTGTTCCTGCCCACGGCCGACCTCGCTATCCTTGTATCGAGTGGTGATACCAGAGTCTCGCATAGTGGGATTCGCGTTGCCGCCGAACACTCCCTCGGAGGTGCTGGATGGGCCGGACGATGGCCGAGAAGGTGTGGGACGCACACGTGGTGCGCAGGGCCGAGGGCGAGCCCGACCTGCTCTACATCGACCTGCACCTGCTGCACGAGGTGACCAGCCCGCAGGCGTTCGACGGGCTGCGGCTGGCCGGACGGCGGGTCCGCCGGCCGGACCTGACGATCGCCACCGAGGACCACAACGTGCCGACGACCGACCTGGACAGGCCGATCGCCGACCCGGTGTCGCGCACCCAGGTGGAGACGTTGCGGGCCAACTGTGCCGAGTTCGGCGTACGGCTGCACCCGATGGGTGACGTCGAGCAGGGCATCGTGCACGTCATCGGGCCACAGCTGGGCCTGACCCAGCCGGGCATGACGATCGTCTGCGGCGACAGCCACACCTCCACCCACGGTGCGTTCGGAGCGTTGGCCTTCGGGATCGGCACCAGCGAGGTGGAGCACGTGCTGGCCACCCAGTCCCTGCCGCTGCGTCCCTTCAAGACGATGGCCGTCACCGTGGACGGCACGCTCCCGCCCGGGGTGACCGCCAAGGACGTCATCCTTGCGGTGATCGCCAGGATCGGCACCGGCGGTGGGCAGGGCCACGTCATCGAGTACCGGGGAGAGGCGATCCGGGCCCTGAGCATGGAAGGCCGGATGACCATCTGCAACATGTCGATCGAGGCCGGCGCCCGGGCCGGCATGATCGCCCCGGACGAGACGACGTTCGCCTACCTGCAGGGTCGCCCGCATGCGCCGGTGGGCACGGACTGGGACACCGCCGTGGCCGCGTGGCGATCGCTGCGCAGCGACCCCGACGCCGTCTTCGACACCGAGGTGACGCTGCGGGCCGACGAGCTGACCCCGTTCGTCACCTGGGGCACGAACCCGGGGCAGGGGCTGCCGCTGGGCGAGGCCGTCCCCGACCCGGCGACCATGGCCGACCCGGTGGAGCGCGCGGGCGCTGAGCGGGCGCTGGAGTACATGGCGCTCACGCCCGGTACCCCGCTGCGGGACGTCACGGTCGACACGGTCTTCATCGGCTCGTGCACGAACGGCCGGATCGAGGACTTGCGCGCCGCCGCCGAGGTGCTGGCCGGTCGGCACGTCGCCGACGGTGTCCGGCTGCTCGTCGTGCCCGGTTCGGCGCGGGTGCGACTGCAGGCCGAGCAGGAGGGCCTGGACGAGGTGTTCGTGGCCGCCGGCGGGCAGTGGCGGGGGGCGGGCTGCTCGATGTGCCTGGGCATGAACCCCGACCAGCTCGCACCGGGGGAGCGCAGCGCGTCGACGTCCAACCGCAACTTCGAGGGGCGCCAGGGCCGGGGCGGGCGTACCCACCTGGTGTCCCCGTTGGTGGCCGCCGCCACGGCGGTCACCGGCCGGCTGTCCTCTCCCGCCGACCTGGCGCCGGCGCCGTCCACCGCAGGGGTGTCCGCATGAAGCCCATCCGCCGGCACGAGGGCCGCGGCGTGCCGCTGCGTCGCAGCAACGTCGACACCGACCAGATCGTCCCCGCCTCTTACCTCAAGCGGGTCACTCGCACCGGCTTCGCCGACGGCTGCTTCGCCGCTTGGCGCGCCGACCCGCAGTTCGTGCTGAACCAGCCGCAGTACGCCGGTGCCAGTGTGCTCGTGGCCGGGCCCGACTTCGGCACCGGCTCGTCCCGCGAGCACGCCGTCTGGGCGCTGCAGGACTTCGGCTTCGTCGTCGTGCTGTCCGCCCGTTTCGCCGACATCTTCCGCGGCAACGCAGGCAAGGCGGGCTTGCTCACGGCCCAGGTCGACCAGCAGGTCGTGCAGGCGCTCTGGGCCGCGCTCGAGGCCGACCCCACCCAGCCGATCGTCGTCGACCTGGTGGAGCGAACTGTCTCGCTGCCCTCCACGGGCGTGTCCTGGCCCTTCCAGATCGACGACTACACGCGCTGGCGGCTGCTCGAGGGTCTCGACGACATCGGCCTGACGCAGCGTCACCTCGACCTGATCGACGCGTTCGAGGCCCAGCGCCCCCCGTACCTGCCGCAGACGCTCCCGGCAAGACCCTGAGCCCGCTTCGGCGTGGCGATTGCCCTGGGGGGCCGAAATCCCTAGGTTTCGTGGCGACTGTTCCTCACCGGAGGAGAACCAGGAGGCGTATCCCGTGAACAGATCCGATCTCATCGACGAGGTCGCGAAGCGGCTCGACACCACGCGCAAGGACGCCGAGCGCGCGCTCGACGCCGTCGTGGACGTCATCCAGCGAGGCATCAACCAGGGGGAGAAAGTCCGGGTGAAGGGCCTCGGTGTGTTCGAGTCGGTCGAGCGGGCCGCTCGCACCGTGCGCAACCCGGCCACCGGCGAGCTGGTCGAGAAGGCCAGGACCCGGGTACCGCGGTTCCGCGCCGGCACCGACCTCAAGGAGATCCTCGCCGGGCTGCGCGAGCTGCCCGCCGAGGTGATCAGCGGGGACGAGGAGGGCGCCCGTGCTGCCGTCCGCAGGATCACCGGCAGGCCGGCGAAGAAGGCCCCGGCGAAGAAGGCGGCTGCTCCGGTGAAGAAGGCGGCTGCTCCGGTGAAGAAGGCGGCTGCCCCGGTGAAGAAGGCGGCTGCCCCGGCCAAGAAGGCTCCGGCGAAGAAGACCACTGCCCCGGCCAAGAAGGCGGCTGCCCCGGCCAAGA